>Ga0153921_1000154_pt1 | contig 50542 bp, 68 predicted proteins | sample TSNJ005MetaG_FD_104691 | JGI IMG/M metagenome (GOLD analysis project Ga0153921, IMG submission 104691) | Attine ant fungus gardens microbial communities from New Jersey, USA - TSNJ005 MetaG | ecosystem: Host-associated > Fungi > Mycelium > Unclassified | place: USA: New Jersey, Brendon T. Byrne... | reverse complement strand
CTGATTTCTCCGGATCTACAAATAAGCTCCCAGCACCACCGACAACAAATAGCTTTGTGGCAACGCCTTTAAAAATATCAATTAAATGGCGACCAACGGATACATGTAATTGCTCTTGTCCGAACGGTGCACCAAATGCATTAACAACGACATCAAAATCTTTTATGTCTGCCTGTGTTAAATCCATTACATCTTTTTCAATTATATTGATACTTTCTTTTACTTTCGAAGCTGAACGAACAATCGCAGTCACGTCATGACTACGTTGTACTGCTTCCTCTACTATTTTTTGTCCTGCTTTCCCTGTTGCTCCAATAACGCCAATCTTCATTTTGAATTCCTCCTCGAATGTATTGTAACTGTTTTAGTTACAGGTTAAACAGTTAGACCGACCTCGTTACCATTAACGAAGTTGATCTAGCACATCTTGCAAAGTTTGTGCTTGTAACTGTTTTTCCATTGCATGCCAAACATCTAGATAAACGGTTTCTAACGTATGCTGAATTTTTCGACCTACCGTACATGCCGGATTTGGCTCATCATGGATAGCAAAAACTTGCTCCGGTCCATCAATCGCTTGATAGATGGCCAATAACGACAAATCTTTTGGTTCAATTACAAGACGATAACCAGCAACGCCTGATTGCGATATTAATAAACCAGCTTTTTTTAATACACCAATCATACGCCGCACAACTACCGGATTTGTATTGACACTCCCCGCAATAAAGTCAGAAGTCAGCATAGTTTTATCAGATGTTGTTGCAATGAGCGAAAGTATATGGATTGCGACCGAAAATCGACTGTTTACCATATGAATCACCACCTGTTGTAACTATTATAGTTACAGGTTGAGATAATCACAAGTTTTTTGCTCTTATCTTAGCCTGCTCATCATGGAAATAAAAAATACATCGAATGTTTATTTCGAGAATACCCAAATAATTTTAGATTTTCGATACATAAATCACAAGCTCTTGTTGAATTTGGCCATTCTCTTCATAAAAATCTAAGTTATGAAATTCATATTTAAAATGACCAACAGGAAACGTTACGCTCTCCCCTTGTGCAGCTGCAAGTATCCCAGCGACATCATGTGACACCATATGTAAAAGTTCTGTCCCCGAAATTGTTTCAATAAAAAATACGTTCATCTAAAAACACCTCCTTAGCTATTATAGCTTAGAAGGTGCTTGCATTTATAGCGTTTATTTATTGCTTTCAAGTTGAGAACTATCAACCAATGTGCTATGTAATGGAAGGTTAAAAGCAATAAAATGATATAATTTACGATAATAAAAAAGTTATTAAAAGATACATTTATGAAGGAGGATATTTAGCATGAAAATCAAAATAACATTAATTGTAATAGGCTCATTTTTACCATTACTATTATTTGGACTTTTCATTTATGGACATGCTTATTATAACGACTATCATCTAAAATCATCCGAAATGACAGTGAAAGATTTTTTAGAGGAATTTATCGACAGCAGCATTCAAATCATGCATTTTGAACGTATAGAAGAAACAAATATGTGGTTAGTACAATTGAAAATAAATGATGATCAGTATGGTCATGCACGTTTTAATAAAGGGTGGAATGGCAAACTTAAATTTATTTATTTAGCAACTGATCCTCCAGAAACCTATCGACAGTATAAAACAAATAAAGGTAACTACGGCACACTATATGTACACGAATTAGACAGCGATGTTGCCAAAATTAAATTGACAAACTTGATGCATTTTGAAAAAGAAATCGAAGTTGATACATCCGCACCATTTATGAAAACATTTAAATTACCACCTAATGCAGAAGATACGTTTCCTGCAATTTTTACTTTTTATGATAAAACCGGACAAGAGATAAGGTAATAGCGTTTTATTCATCTATCGAGAACGCTTACATTTTTAGGGTTATAACCATTCAGGCGGATTTCCTCAATAATTTGCATCATTTCCTCTAATTGTTGTTCTGTTAATGCTTTAGGAATGATTGAGCATTCGTTATGTATATGGTGTTCTTTTTGGTTCAAGGCATTCCCTTGTCTATTTGTTTGAAGCTCTACTTTTACTAGCAACATAGCCACCCCTGAATATTCCTATTTATACCATAAATACTATAATAGAGGATTCATCTAGATACCATCCGACTTATTACCTATTTCTTACAAAAGATAGATAAAAAGAGCAGCAACCACAATGGTTACTGCTCTCTTTTTATACTGCAATGGGTGCTTTTATTGCTGGATGTGGGTTATAGCCCTCAATTGAAAGATCCTCAAGTTCTATATCGAATATGGACGTTTTATTTGAGTTTATATGCAAGGTTGGTAGTTCCCTTGGCTCACGAGAGAGCTGTTCTTTCACTTGCTCTATATGATTTGCATAAATATGTGCATCGCCAATACTGTGTATAAATTCGCCAACTTCGAGCCCACATTCATGGGCAATTAAATGTGTCAGTAATGCATAAGACGCAATATTGAACGGACAGCCTAGCAATGTATCAAGGCTTCTTTGCATTAATTGGCAGCTTAACTTCCCTTCTGCTACATAAAATTGGAACATTACATGACAAGGTGGCAAGGCAGCTTTACTCCCCTTCGCCCCTGCATCTATAACATCTTCCGGGTTCCAAGCATTGACAATAATGCGGCGTGAATCTGGATTATGCTTAATCTGGTTGATGACATCTTGCAGTTGGTCTAGACTTTCACCATTTGTCGTTGTCCAATTACGCCATTGTTTGCCATATACATTACCAAGTTCCCCATATTTGCTTGCAAACTCATCATCCTGTAAAATTCTGTCACAAAATGCCGTTAACTCCGATTGGTAAACTGCATTGAATGCTTCATCTACTAAGCATCGACGACCGAAATCTGTCATATCTGGACCATGGTATTCATCAGATTCTACCCATTTTTTAAAGGCCCATTCATCCCAAATATGATTATTATGTTGCAATAAGTAGCGAATATTTGTATCTCCTTTAATAAACCAAAGAAGCTCGCTTGCTACAAGTTTAAATGGCACACGTTTTGTCGTTAAAAGTGGAAAGCCCTTACTTAAATCAAAGCGCATTTGATAGCCAAACACACTATATGTGCCTGTACCAGTACGGTCTTCCTTTTTCACACCATTTTCTAATATATGTTGTAGTAAATTTAAATACGCAGTTTCTGGATGCGTCAATTTGTCACCAGCTCCTTCAATATGCTGTTGACCATTATACCATCTAATGCCGACAAATGACCGTCCAAATGCAAAAACAAAGTTTAATTGTCATTCATCGTCGAAACTTTAACGCGCACTGTTTTTACAAATCTGCACTTAAAGGATTGTCGTGTAATTCTCTTGCAATTTCTTTTTCTGCTGTGACAAAAAATATAGGTAACATCAGGATTGTTAGCAGTATCGGTCCAACCATAAACAATAAATCAATGCCAGCACTAAAAAAGAGACCAAATGCTGTCAATAATCCAGACATCACTAAATAAATAATTTGTCCGACAACTATCAATAATGGGATAATTTGATACATATAGTTTAGTTTCCTAAATTGATGCATTTCTTCCGGGTGTTGAATAATTCTCCTTTTTAAGCTTCTCGACAAAATCCAACATGCAACTATTTGCACAACAATAAAACAGAAATAGATCACTGTAGTTAAGACCATTTGACGTTTAGCAATTGCCCCATCAAAATGGGCGACTCGTTGCCGTAATAGTTCGTTAACCGCTCCATTATAAACGTATTCACTTTCACTAAAGTATGTCAGCGGCTGGACAAAACCGAGTGTTGCCCATTCTTTCCTATTTACTTGCCAATCTGTTAATTTACTTGCCATAATGCGCAATTGGATCGACTCATCGTCATGAAACATGCCTAGTAACGTACGATATGGTATAGATAATTTCAATTGGCCATCCTGCTTCTTTTGAAATAAATCCTTGATAAAAAATGTATAAGCAACATTTGATTGATTCGTTTCAAAATGAGCGCTTTCCACTTGCCAATGACTAGCTAAAGAAGCCTCTATATCATTTTTCATTTCATAATAAGGCGTATCATTATGTAACTGCTTCGGAATCTTATAAACAAAATGATTATCACTGCCAATAATACAAATATCCACTTCTACTGCGTCTTTTTTAATCGGTGTAGCGATAGCTGTTATTGGATACGCCATGAAGGCGACTAGGAAAAACAGGATGAGAGACAACACACTTCTTTTCACACAGCGTTCCCCTTTCAGTCTCATAGGCTAGATTCACATTATCACAGCTTTAACCGAAAACACTATTTCGTTATTCCGAAAAAACGATAGTGGTTTTCCGAAAGACAATAATTCGGTATTCCAAAAAAATTATAAATTATGGATAATATAGGAGATACTTATTAATGAAACGAGGCACTTATAAAATAATGATCAACGTTAAAAGAAAAGATAATACGCGCTTATTGACTTACAGTTTTTTCATTACTTATCTTATCCTTGGTATTTATGTCCTTATAATTGCTGTTAGCAGCCCTTTTATTAGCATTCTAGTTGATACATCAAATGGTCACCCGACTATCATCCGCTCTTATTATTCACAATGGGCACAACAGCATCACATTGAACAAGGAGATATTATCCTGACAATTAATCAAAAAGCAGCCACCGGTTTTAAATCTTCTCAAAAAAATGTTTATATATCCAGCGCAAACGAGCTGTCGATTTTAAAGCAGGATGGTACTGTACATAAAATTAAAGTGAAGCATCGTGATCTTCCTGAAGAATTTTATTTACATATTGTATTTCCCATGTTTTATTTCGTCCTTTGCTTATGCGTAGCAATTTATTTATGGAAGCGTAATAAAGATAATTTCATTACACAATTATTAATGTTATTTCTATTAACATGCTCATTAGCCTACACAAGCATAGGGGCCTCTAGTAGAGGGAATTTAGTTGGGATGATTGTCAATGGTGTTTGTATCGTTTTATGCTTAGTCTTAATCATCCACTTTTTACAGCAATATTACCGTTTACTACATATTAAATGGACGTACCTCGATACGAAGTGGCTCTATTTTTTACCGCTTATTGTCATACCATTGTGTTATGGCACGGAAAGGGTTGTCCCACAATTTAGGGCCATTACCCCTATGGTTACGCTCTGCTTATTTGCGCTCCTCGTTTTATATGCGATGTATATTTTACTGAGCAGTTATTTACGAACAAGGTTAGCAAAAATAAGATTAATCGCCATATCTTGCATCATTCCTTTTTTACCGTTTTTACTGTTATATGTTGTTCCAGAAATTTTAAGTAGCCGAGCATTCATTCGACCTGAAATTAGTGTTTTATTTATTTTGTTTATTCCCTTTTCCTTTATATTCATCCAGGTCAATGAACGTTTGTTTGATATAGAGTACCAATTATCTCGTTTTCGTTATTATTCATCTATCGCATTTTTCAGTTCATTTATTATTACGATTTTGTTAGCAATGTTAATGCTTGAAGAGCTTTCTATTGCTATGCTTCTTGTTATCTTTATCGTAGTTTTCATTGGCTTTATCGCTAGCTTTTATATAAAAGAGCAACTTGATTTTAACCATCGAAAAATCATTTTTTCGTCTTCTGGTGATTATGTACATAATTTATATGCATCAGTAAATCGCATTAGCAAAGCAAAAAACCAACAGGATTTGCTTGCCAGTCTTCAATATGAAATTACTGAAAAACTTGGTACTACAGCATTTACACTAGAAACGACTGATGAGAACATTCCTTTATCACGTGGGGAGATTCGAATTGAGAACGAAATGACACAACTACTTATCCATGATACAGTGGATGAAAAGGTACTAATAAAGATAAGGCACACCTTACAAAAAGAAGAATTGCTTTGGTTGGAGTTGCTAGCATTATATGTTTCGATGTTTATCGATAATTTAAAGCTGATTGAAGACTTAATACGAGATATACAACGTATGAAAGATACGAATAACGCACAACTTCCTTGGCTAGATAAATTGTTATGGAATATTGTAGAGAAGGAAAAAAGTATTTTAGCACAAGAATTACATGACACAATTTTACAGGAGCAACTCCATTTGGCGAGGGAATTAGATGTGATCGCGAGCTCCCCTAAAATTGAAGAACACAAAATTTTAGACATTCGCGAACAACTTTTAAATGCCACGAAGGATTTGCGGGAATATTGTGAACATCTAAGCCCTCCACTACTCGATACTTTTGGATTAGATATGGCTTTAAAAAAATTTGTGCAAAAAGTAAAAATTCGAGCCGATTTTTTATTATATACACAAATTGATCGCTTCCAGTTTCAAGATGCGACTTTACATTTAGTCGTCTATCGACTAGTTCAAGAACTACTCAATAATGCAATTAAACACGCAGATGCTTCTAAAGTTACACTCAAGCTCCTTGCGGTTAACAATGGTTTTGTTCTCCAATATGATGACAATGGCATCGGCTGCCAAATAGATGATTTGATGCAATCATCTGCTTCCATGGGCATTAATGGCATTCGAGAACGTGTTCGTGCATTTAACGGAGACATGACGATTACCTCCAAACCAAATGAAGGTATGCATATTTATATTGAAATTCAAGAGGAATGTGAGGAACTAAGCATATGATTAATATATTGATTGTAGATGATCATCCTGTCGTTTTAGACGGAACAAAAACATTATTACAAGACCTAGAAAATGTTCAAATTGAAACAGAACAAGAAAGTGCCAATGTTTTGTCTAAAATGGAGACAAAAAAGTTTCAGCTCTATTTGATTGATATTAATATGAAACCATTGAACGGTATTCAGCTGGCTGAAATGATTAAGAAAATACAGCCTGAAGCACTCATTATTCTATACACTGGCTATGAATTATCCGATTATTACGAACTACTTGTAGAAAAAAAGGTAGATGGATTGTTATCGAAGCTAGCTACGAAAGAACAGGTAATTCAAACAATCCAAGCTACTTTGCGCGGAGAAATTTTATTATCGGCTGATTTTTTAGATTTTGTCCAACAGCACTCAAACCGCACGAATGCAAAGCAGGAAGTGTTACTAAGTCAAAAAGAACAAGAAATTTTGCAGCTAGTTGCACAAGGATGTACAAATAAAGCTATAGCCTCTGCAATAGGTGTAACCCAACGTACAGTCGAAAATTATTTATCCAAACTCTTTGTCAGACTACATGTTGAATCACGAGCTGAAGCTGTAATTGTTGCGAAAGAAAAAGCATGGATTGACTAAATCGTATAAAAGATAAGACTTCATGACAAAATAATCAGTCATTTTATAGTACTTTCTCAGTATAACAGAGATACTTTATACCTTTATTTTGCAGTGCTATTTTTAATAATTCTACTTTTGATACCTTTTATGTAATTTTTTCTTACTAAAAAACGGCATTTGCTGGATAAATGTATGAATCTGTTATATAATGAGAGTAATAATTAAATTACTTCATCGTAAACAATGAGTCCACGTATTCAAAGGTAATATGATTATGTGTTTATTTTATACAGCATGAAGGAATATGATTGTTGAATTTATTTTTGGAGGTTTTTTAAATGACTCAAGGTACAGTAAAATGGTTTAACGCAGAAAAAGGTTTTGGCTTCATCGAAGTAGAAGGTGGAAACGATGTATTCGTACACTTCTCTGCAATCCAATCTGAAGGTTTCAAAACACTTGAAGAAGGACAAAAAGTAGAATTCGGCGTTGAAGAAGGTAACCGTGGCCCTCAAGCTACAAACGTTGTAAAACTTTAATTCTTTTTCAAGAATTAACAGTTCAAACTCCAAGAGACATCCATTATGGATGTCTCTTTTTCATTTTTCAATTTTAGGCGTAAGAATGGAGACCTGCAATGACTAAATTGACGAAAACTTGATTAAAAATAATGATAGCAAAGCCAATAATGGCTAACCAAGCAGTTTTCTCCCCTTCCCATCCTTTTGAAAGACGAAGATGCAAAAACGCTGCATAAAATAAAAATGTTATCAGTGCCCAAACCTCTTTAGGGTCCCATCCCCAATATCTTCCCCATGCAATTTGTGCCCATATCATGGCAAATAGTAAGCCACCTAACGCAAACAATGGAAAGCCAATCACAACTGCTCTATAAGAAATTTCATCCATTAAGGCTGGTTGTACACGCTTTGTAAGTGGTTTTAAAAGGACGATAATAGGCTTTCTAAAAAACATTCGGAGCGCACCATATAAAATTGTCCCGACGATAAATGACCAGACAATTGAATTCAGCTGTTTGGCATCAATTGTTTTCGTTATTTTGACAATGCCGATTGTATCCCCACTTTCAGTGACTGCTCCTTTATTTACAATAAGTGGTATCATTGTATAGACAGTCTTTTCTTTTACTCCTTGTGCATTTTCATATTGAATGTGTATGTCTTCTTTCATTACATTAAATACCGCCGAAACACTACTAAACCCGATAACAACGATTAAACAGTACATGACAACTTCTAATGCAACTGTAGTCATCGATCTTTTATGAACATCTAATGTTCTCAGCAAATAAATAATGCCGGTTGCAAAAGAGACGGATAGTATAGCACTGGAAAACGCAACAGTTATGACATGAATGGTTAACCAATTACTTTGTAAGGAAGGTACAAGTGGTGTCACTTCATTTGTGAATACGCTTCCATAGCCGAGAATAATTAACACGATTGGAATGACAAACAATCCGACAACAATCTGCTTATACAAAGAATAGATAATGAGAAAACTGGCGGTAAGCATGATGCCAAAAAACGTCATAAACTCATACATATTACTAACTGGTGCATGTTTTACTGCGGACCACCTTAAAATGAAGTAACTCAATTGTAAAATAAAGGCAGAGTATGTAAGTATCAGTCCTAGTCTTCTAAACATAGGCCTAGATGATTTTACTGCTAGTCCAAGTGGTAAAATGGCAATCAACAGTAAAATAAAAGCTATAAATAACGAATAGCCACTCATACTTATAATTCTTTCAGTTCCCAACAACAACGACCTCCATCATCCTTTTTTAGTAGAAGTTGTAAATACTTCTCCCTACAAGAACGTTATTGTTTACTTTAAGTTGCTATTTTTCACTATATTTAATGTTACAAAATTATGTCAATCTAATGTATAAAATACTTATTGAGCAAATCACCGATAGATTTTGAGATTTTGATTACAAACACACCTTCTTCATTATAAAATAAATGATTTCAGGATCGCCATCATCTAAGTTTTCGATATAGCCGCTTTTTTTGAACCCGGTAAGGTCAAAAACTTTTTGCATCGGTTCATTGGAGCTATTCGTAGAAGAAAATATTTTGCTTGTTGGTGCATTATCGACAAAGTAAGCAAGTAATGCAGTGGCCACCCCTTTTCTTCTGATAGATGGTTTGACAATTATTAATGAAATAAAGCTACATTCAAAAAAATCCGTTGTAAAAATTAAAAAACCGGCAATCACGCTATCCGTTCTTTGGATAAGGCATCGCTTGTCTTGTATAGCTTTTATTATCGTATCCTTTCTTGAATAATCTCCGATTACTTCTTGATCAATTATACATAGTTCATCCACTTGCTCTAAAGTTGCCAGCTCTATTATTGACATGATTCGAACCTCCCTTGTAAAAGTTTAAAAATGATCACTATTAGTACATCGTTAATTCCTATTGCATGGATGTCTTTATCTACAATATGCTATCGATGCATCAGATTTTAACATAATTAGGAAGTAAATGATTAAAAATTGACACAATTTCCATCATATTAATCTTCATTTAATTACTTAATATTCCAAACTATGCTATTATTATACTATTCTAATTTAAGGAGTTGTGCATATGATTGCGACAGAGGCAGTAGATACGTTATTGAAAAGAAATCATTTTCAAGGGATGTAACACTAACTGCAGCCCTTGAGCGAGGGAGAATTTATATGAAACAATATCTGAACGATTTCCTAAATGGACAATCCATACTACTAAAGCAAATGGCATCATCTGATTTAGATGAGTTTATGAAAGTGGAAAATGAAAAAAGTACCTTGTTACTTGCTAACGATGACATTCCATTCCCACATACAGTTGAAGACCATACTTCATTTTTTCAAAGCATAAGTGGCAAAAAACAGGAATTTTTCTTTGGTATTTTTGAAAAAACGACACAACAGTTTATTGGATCATGTGGTGTATATGACATTAACTGGACAAATAGCACTTGCTCCGTGGGGATTTCGATTAGTGAAAAATGGCATGGAAAAGGATTAGGAACGGATGCAATGCAAACGCTCATTACGTTTATTTTCGACTACATTGCTATCAATAAAATTAAATTACAAGTTTTCAGCTTTAACATAGGCGCTATCCGCTCCTATGAAAAATGTGGCTTTACAAAAGAAGGTACGCTACGAAATGAAATTTTCCGCTTTGGCAAATTTCACGATATCATCGTATTTGGCCTATTACGCGAAGAATGGCTTTCACGTAGTTAAAAAAACGCACACATTCATAATAGAATGTGTGCGTTACTTATTGATTGTATTAAGTAACCAACATGATAAAAAAGTCTATTTATGTCAAGTATTTTAGAAAAAAGAATTATCTCTATTATTTAAACAGTAAATAATAGAATTTGATAAATTGCGACAAGAAATGTAATGCAATAAATGCACGCAATTCATTTTCTAGTTATATAGACAAATGCGCATAGTAAAAAAGACATGCATTGTATAAATTCAATTGTTTAGCTTTTCTAAAAGTAAAACTTTGTATTATCGCTAAATACATCGCTTTTTCACTTACATACAGGTCAAATAATTCCATGAAAGTTTATATTCTTATTATAGTTATATAGACTAACTTGTGACTAAATTACGAATTTCAATATCCATACACAATGTGACAATTTTTTTGTTTTAACTGATATACAATGAAAAAGCTGAATCGAAGTCATTAGCGTTTTAAATCAAGAATATGCGAAAAAAAATTAGGAGGAGAATGAAGTTGGTAAATATATTGCTTAAACAATTCTTGAAGTTTGAAATTGAGATCAAAAGGAGAATTATGTATAAAAAGGCAAAAGATTTAGGGTTTACTCACCCTGCCGTTGTAGATTATAGCCAAGAACTTGACGTATTACTGAACCGCTATTTTAAACAAGCATCTTAATGAGGAGGAGTATTTATAAATTTCTACCATGTCATTCCATTTTCGATAAAACCAGTCAAAAAATATGACTACTTGGCTGGTTTTCCTACAGTTTGATCGTTTGTTAAAAACAGCTTTGATATTTCGCTCTGTATTTGCCATGTTACTGTAACGAAACGTATACATAACAAAAAATTGGGAAATCTACCTATAACGCTAATTTATAGGAGGCCAAATAATGCAAGTACTGTTTTTAACATTGGTCGTTATATCTAATTTATTTTCACACACAGAGACTTTACCAGAAAAGTCGACTACTACTATTTGTGAACCGATCACTACAGCAAACACTACGTTACAATACCCGGATAATCACTTTCAATCATTTCTTGTTGAAGACGAATTTTACATGCAATTAGATAAATCAGTTTATGAAAACTATCACAATGCTACGTTTAACATGCATAAAAAAATTCTATTTAAAGATGTGGCTGAAACCCAAAAAAAATTTAATTTGGAAACGAATTTTACCCATGAAATAATGGATCTCTCTAATCACACGATGATTCATCCGAACAGACAAGTTTATTTTTTAGCTTCATTTCAACAAAATGAACAAGAGGAATTTCATAAATTTATCGTCATTGATGCAGAAACGAAAATTATACTTATAGCTGATAGTATTTACACACCAATACGATAATTGATAAGAATATTTCTTTCTAGAGTATAATGTATGCTTGAAAAAACATTTCTAGAAGCATCTAACACACATTTATAAAGAGAATTTATACAATTTGTACAAATAAATGAAGAAACTAATGACTTTCGCATTTTGGCTATGTTCACATAATTTATCTATTCCTTTTACAAAAGCCTGATTGAAAATATCTAATCAGGCTTTTCTCTATTAAATAATAGGTAATGCTTTTTGCAAAATTTCTTGTTTTAATTCCTCAACAAATTGCTGCAGTGGTTTTTCATTCAACGCTTGTTGGCCATATTTGCGCACTGTGACACTTTGATTGTCTCGTTCTTGATCACCCAATACTAAAATATAAGGTATCTTTTTGATTTGTGCGTCTCTTATTTTTTTCCCTAACTTCTCTTGGCGATTATCTACACGCACACGTATTTGTTCTTGTTCAAGCGCTTGCACGACTTGCTGAACATACAGTTCATGGTTACTAGCGACACCTATGACCATTACTTGTTGTGGTGCTAACCACGTTGGGAATGCGCCACCGAAATGTTCAATTAAAATGCCCAAAAAGCGGTCAATGGAACCAAAAACAGCTCGATGAATAACGACCGGTCTAACTTTTTCATTGCCCTCATTCAAATATGTTAAATCAAATTTTTCCGGCAGTTGAAAATCGAGTTGGATTGTTGCACATTGGTGACTACGTTGAATGGCATCTTTTATGTGAATATCAATTTTGGGCCCGTAAAATGCACCGTCTCCTTCGTTAATTTTGTAAGCATACCCTGCATTTACAAGGACATTTTCTAAAGCTGTTTCCGCTTCATGCCAAAGCTGACTATCCCCCATAAAATCGGCTGGTCTTGTTGATAATTCGATTTCATATTGGAATCCAAATACGTGATACATATGATCAATAATTTTTAGTGCTAAATTGATTTCATCCTCTATTTGCTCAGGCGTAACAAAAATATGGGCATCGTCTTGGCAAAAAGTTCGTACACGTAAAAGTCCATTTAGAGCACCGCTAAATTCATGGCGATGGACTTGCCCAAACTCCGCCATTCGAATCGGTAAATCTCGATAGGAATGTCGGTTATTTTTAAAAATTAACATATGACCCGGACAATTCATCGGTTTTAGTGCAAAGCTTTGCTTATCTACTTGTGTAAAATACATATTATCCTTATAGTGATCCCAATGTCCCGATTGTTCCCAAAGACGCTGGTTCATCATAAATGGTGTACGAACTTCTTGGTAATCATATTTTGTTTGTAAATTACGTAAAAAATTTTCTAATTCATTACGCACTATTTGACCATTCGCTAAATAGAATGGCATGCCTGGTGCTTCTTCTGAAAACATAAACAATTCAAGTTCTTTCCCTAATTTACGATGATTCCGTTTTTCTGCTTCTTCTAAAAACCGTAAGTAATCTTGTAATTCTTCTTTTGTGGCAAATGCAACGCCATAAATACGTTGCAGCATTTGATTTTGACTATCACCTCGCCAATAAGCCCCAGAAACATGCATTAATTGGAAGTGCTGCAATTTCCCTGTTGCCGGAACATGTGGGCCGCGACATAAATCATAAAAATCCCCTTGCTCATAGAGCGTAATTACTTCATTTTCTGGAATATCCGCAAGTAGTTCCAACTTCAAATAATCATGTTGAAACATACTTATCGCTTCTTCACGCGTAACTTCTTTGCGTTGTATTGGACTATTTTCTTGCACAATTCGATGCATCATTTTTTCTATCTTTTGTAAATCGCTAGGTACTAGAGATTGTGCTAAATCGATATCATAATAAAATCCATTTTCAATGACCGGCCCTACGCCAAACTTTGCCTCAGGATATAAACGTTTCATCGCTTGTGCTAACAAATGCGCAGTTGAATGACGAATCACTTCGATTCCTTCCTGTGAGCTAGCATCAAAAAGTTTGATTTGGGCATCTGCCAATATCGGGCGCGTCAAATCAATGATGGTTCCGTTAACACTTCCTGCGATTGCTTTTTTGCGCAGTGCTGGGCTAATTGCTTGCGCAATGTCGGTTAGTGTAACACCTTGTGTAAATACTTGTTGCTTTCCATCTGGAAATTGAATACTAATTACTTGATTTGACATGTTCATTTCTCCTTTTCTAGAAAATAAAAAAAACACATAACCGCCCCAAAATAGGGACGAGTATGTGTAATTTACCCGTGGTTCCACCCAAATTCCTACTAGATGTACTAGTAGCTCATTGACTTTGCTGTAACGTCGCAACGACGGTGCAAGTTTCCAAGCACTGCTCAAAGGTAGTAAGAATTGACACTGCATTAGGAAGTTTTCAGCCTAGCCTTCCCTCTCTGTGAATCGTTCATCAAAGCTCTCGTCCTTATCATCACTGATTTCATTGATTTATGAAATTGTTATTCACTATAACGGACATACCATTACTTGTCAATGTTTAAAAATTATTAAAATTCATTTTCTATACCTCGAAATGGTCGCTTTAATAGAACTATATGGAATTATTTTTACGTCTTTATTATTTTCCTAATCAAGCAACCAATGAAAAAAGTGTTCACTTGACTGTTATCAATTGAACACTTTTCCCCATAGCTTTATCGATTTAATAGTGATTGACAATGACTTCATTATGCCAACTAATAGATTCTGACAGTTGATAGGATACCATGTTGGCAGTTACAACAAGCATCACACCTGCTCGAGACAGCATGGTGTGCGTTGGGTTTTCTAGGACAAGGACAACATAGCCCTCCCCACTCCCTTTGTCATCTAATGCATGCGTTGCATCAATTTCAAAAGTAGTATATTTGTCTTCAGTTAAAGTAGGTATTCGCTCATTTCTAAAGCACCCATGCTCTTTGAAATTGTAGCTAACTGGCATCCAACCTTCCGACCAATCAATACTGCCGATAATTTCTTTACTACGACCAGCAAGTTTTCCGATTGAAAAGGTAAAGTATATTTTCATAATGGCCTGGTCCAATTCATTTTTCCCTTCACATATCGCTTCAACTTGGAGCATTATATCACCTTTAGCCTGTCTCTTCACAACAACAATTATGGTTACTAATATACTAATAGTGAGTACGATACCAACGAATACTAATCCCATTAGACTCCTCCTATCATTACAATAACTATTACTATTAGATTACCATGTTTTAGGAATAATAGGTTTTTTTCTTCAAACAATCTTATGAAATGACAATGGCTTAAGTATTAAGACAAAAATTGAGTTAGTTATTTGCTTCTAGTTTAGCGGTAAATGTAAATGGAATTTTTAAATATGTATATTGTATCGTCACTTTGTGTATTGTCGTAGCATCAACTTGTAATGCATAATATTGTGGTTGTTTACCAATTGCTTGTCGGTCTATGTATTGACTTGGGAAAACCTGCACTTGCGTTATTTTATGAAATGACATGTTTGGGTTGTTGTCAATTTTTGTACCCACCTCAAACGGTTCTGATTTACTGATAACCAGCTTTGCACTCCCTGGCAATTTATCATCGACAAGAATCGATTGTAATTGTAACTCTCTTAATCCTTTATTCTCAATTTCAATTAGAATAGATGGATGTCCATTAGCACCTGTATAACCATTGACTACAAGTGGTGGATTACTTTTTAAATAAATAACGAAAGCCGCTCCCACTACAAGCACACTAAAAAACAGGATAAATATTATTTTTTTCATTGGATTCCTCACTTTCACACTTTACCATAAGTATAACGACTAATAGGAAGCAGCGGAACAAATTTCTCTCAACTAGCAGCCTTCTACTATTTTGCATTTAGTATTCTAAGAAAACAATTTTTCAGTCTTTCAAACGTTGGATTATTCAACAAATGAACCACTAATGTATTCCCTATATTGGGGCTTGCTTGTGACTGTTCTTTTTTCCCTCGCTTAAGTAGTTCAAGCTATTACTGTAAAAAACCATCTATCTCATATCGAGGTAGATGTTTTTTGTAGCTTTATTTCATCACGGATTGGAATACCTTCATAGCCGATTAACGGTATCTCAGGTTTCAATGCTCTTGCACGTTCAACCGCATTTTGTAAAATTTCTACGAGGTAATAGCCACGTTTTTGATAAAATTTCAGCGCATGCAAATTATCATTCGTTGTAATTAGTGACACTACCGTACAATCATGTTGCCATGCTTGTTCCTCTACAGCTTGTACTAGTAATGTACCGATACCTTTGCCCTCTTCAGTGCTGTCTAGGGAAATCAATTCACATTCGTTCCCTCGTATTATAAAAGTTATTAGCCCAATAATAGTTTGACTTGCGTTTAAATAAGCAAAACCTTGTAATTGGCTACAATCATATATCCCGCTGGAAATGACCATTTCTGTAGTTCCCCAATGCGCTTGAAAAAAAGCAATGACATCATTTTGAGGCACTTGTGAAATATGAATTACTGGCATTCTACTACACCTACTTTAAATTGAAATATGAAATACTCCTGCAATAGCTTTCTGAATACCTAAACATATTGCCCATGATACGACACCTAGTCCTATCGCAAAAACAATGTGGATCGATGATTTCATTGCCACATACATTACAAATAACATAACCATCGTTGCAGGAAGTCCAACGATAACTCCTATCATAAAGCGCTGAATATGCTCATTTGGCTCACTTTGAACAGTTAACCAAATAATACTTAAAATACTAACAAGCGGCAGTGCCGCAATAACCCCACCATATGTAGGAAACCTTCTTGCTACTTCTGTTACAAGGGCGATAATAGCTGCGGAGCTAATAATTTTTACGAGTGTGTACATTATTTCGACACCTCACTTAATAATCGAAATGCTTGCAACACATCTTGTTGTTCTTTTTCGGATAATCGTAAGAGTGCTTGTTTTAGCTTAGCTTCATCTAGTTCCGTATTTTTCTTTAAAACAAGTTGTCCTTCATTTGTCAAAAAGAGCTGAACTTTACGTTGATCATCTATTGCCCGAATCTTTTGAATCCAGCCTTGACGCTCAAGTTTTTTTATATGCTCTGAAGCTGTATTTTGTGAAATATTCAGTAACGTCGCAATATCGCGCACAGTCACTTCATCTTCTTTTTCAATCATCTGTAGAATACGGACACTTTGATGGGAAATGACATCTTCATGTGTTGTATGAAGATGATAGAAAATGTTTGTAAAATAATGATTTAATTCTTGCATCTAACTTAGACTCCTTTAATATATCGTATATTCCGATTATATCGTATATAACGATACATTAAAAGATTTTTTTATTTTACAATGATTCTAGTATCTACGTCGTTACTTTTAGGGGAATTTGAACAATAGCGTATGTTTTTAACATTAACAAAATCAATTTTTTCAGTTTTATATCCATTTTTATTTTGGCAATCTTGCATAACGAAAATGAAATACGATAGAACACTGCCTGTTATTGTAATAATCATCTCCTGCCCCATGTATCATTTATTTTTACTTTATTGAAATATTAATATGTCATCTCCGCTCCTCTCTCTTTATTTCGTTTCCTTAAAATGTTAAGATATAAATAGCTTTCTTTACAAGGAGGAATCGAAATGGTCGCATTCTTTTGTAATGCCTGCTCTAGACCCGTCAATTATCAGGTCGAAGAGGTCTAGGCAAAACCTTCAAATGGATGATCTCTTTAGGCCACCAATTTAAAAGCCTAATATACAGGAGTGAATTCACATGGAAAAACAAGCAATTCAGCCGTTCTTAACGGTTGCTAACTATCATTTACTTGAACAGCAAATGAATAAAATTTTACAAACACTCGCAACTTCAATAGATAAAAACGTCATTCTTACTGTGCGCGGACTTGCACAAACTGAAATTACTGAAAAAGTTGTTATGACAACTGCACAAGCTCAACTGATAGAGCCTATTTTATCTGTCTCAGAGCGTGGAGCAGGTGAAGCCTACTTGCAACATTTAAAGTCGTATGTGATCCCCTTCAAACCACTTACAGCAAGCACTATTAAAAACTTATTTAAAAAAGAAAAAAAGTTGAAAATGCCAAAACTTGAACAATTGGATTTTCAGCAAATATGCTATTTAGCATGGGATGATCATGGGACGCATCGTAAATATGTCATTATCGAGCAAGATGACAAACTGAAAGCAATTAAAGGCATTTTCTCTAATAATACAGTTCGCGGCATCTGTGCCATTTGTAATCGCCACGCTGATGTAGGACTATTTACCACTTCCATCAAAGGAAATGTCGTTGGCACCTATACAAACCACAGCAATTACATTTGTGCAGACAGTCAGACATGTAATCAACATGTATCAGATATGGCTAAAACAATTGCGTTTTTCGAGCGCGTTACTAAATAATAAGAAGCCTTCTCCAATTGGGGAAGGCTTTATTTTTGTAAGTCCCGCTGCTAATCCTAAAAAAACCATCCCCTAAAGATAATTAACTTTAAAGGATAGTTACCATTTTATTTAATAGTAAAGCTTGCGCTTATCAGGCGTAATGATGGATGAAGCAATAATAACGAAGCCTAGCATCAGCACAAAGATTAAATCGAGTAATCCAGTATGCATCGAGACGGTAAACACGGTAATCGTAAAGGCGTAGGCAACCGTGTGGAAACTGCGAATGCCGTTTTGCTTTACTTTATTATAAATAAGAGAAATTAATACTCCATATAATAGGAAGCCAATGGCAACTAACAAATAACCCCCATCTAAAAACAATTGGCCAATAAATGTTGGTGTTGTTGTTCGCTGTTCACGTGTAACCACTCTACCTCGTTCGACCGTAATAGAGTTGACAACCTCAGTTACCTTCATACGTGGCGAAATTTGTTCGCCTGGTAAAATTGTACTGAATATCCCTTTATGAATCTCACCGTTTAAGTAGCCTTCTTCTTGCGTATATTCGATAATCGTACTTAAAACGATATGACTTGTGACAGCTTCTTCATTTAATCCACGAACCCATTTCGGAACTAAGTTCACTTTTCTTTCCGCTGTTAATAGTCTTTCTTCTTCCTCCGCAGTTAATTCTACATCGGGTTGCGTTCGATCATTGAATGGCTTTGACGTATCCTCTGTCAGTACACGAATAAAGCCAAATAATGAGAAACTTACACCGATAACGAATATGGCCGTTAAAAACCATGTTAACTTCACTCTTTTGACAACATAGTGGAAAACAATAATTCCTGTAAATAACATAATAATGAGCGGCGTACGGTAGGCCATTAATAGAAACAGAAACATGACAACAGCAAAAATCAGACCGTAGACAATTGCTTTCTTCCATGTCATCGTTTTTTCCATCATCATTTTATAACATAACAGCAATAAAACCCCAAACCATAATAATTGGCTAAAGAAGTTTAACTTCGGATCTAAATTACGACGGTTGGCTTCATCTGTAATCCCCAAGTTCCCATTAAAAATCATCAAGAAATAAGAACCTAACCCAAGCACGGTTAAGGCCACAATAAAATGAATGACATACTTTCCTAAAAACGACAGTCCGAATGATGGAATTGTCCACTCTAGTTTATCGATTATAAATACACCTATGTAATAACAAATAACAGCTAAAATAACTGCCGGCCATATAGATACATGAATACCGAATTGTTCAAATTTATGCCAATCAAACATACTTATAAAAAAATATAACAGTAAAATAAATGGCAAAAAGAAATACGGTGAAAACATATCAATTTTATTTAATTTCGCAATACTTTGTTTCAATTTGTTCATACGTAACACACCTAATAGATGTAACTTCCCCCCTTTTATTTTTGTCAAACAAAACTAGTGTATCACATTTTTTGTAAAAATTATAGATGGTTTCCATTTTGAATAAGGGATATAATCAAATTTCGAGTTTAATGCATAACCATAATACAAGAACATTAAATATAAGTGTAGCAGCTGGTTTAAACAATATCTATTTGAATTAATAGATTTAAATGCTTAATCAAATAATTATTGTTTCAAATAATAATTAACAAGCGATCCGATAATTAATATACTGATAAAAATTAGAAAGCCTTTGAAAGTAAATCCTTTCACAATATTTCTTTCTGGAATCCAATTAATATCATCATTATGTTCATTGCGCTTTTTGTTTTCCATGACTATACCTCCCATAAAAAACATTCTTTATCCTTATAAAAATAATACAATAGAATTAGAGGAAACGAAAAAATATTGATGAAATTATCAGTTTAATTTTTCGAGGAATTTTAGCAAATTTAAAAAGAAGATTTTGGGGTACTTTTTAGTGTACATATATTTTATGAACTCACCTTCCTGCAATACATTATCAATTTCATTTTTCGTGATTTTCTACAAAGATTGATATATCGGCGTTTACGCACAAAAAAACACTCGTATGCAATACGAGTGTTTCGGGTATGCTATGACAACCATTTCGGTGGTGTGTTTTTTTCCCAGTAAATATCGCCAAGATTATTGTGCGCCATAAAGTCATCGTCGGCACTGTGGTAATGGAAATTATAGTAGTAGCCTTCTTGTGGTCGTTTTTCAGTACGAACATGGAAGCGTATTAAATCTTGTCCTGTTGTGTTATTAACAATGTTAAAGATTTTCTCTCCGTAGTTTCCACTTGGCTTTTCTGTAATTGTTAGATTCGCCAATGACCCATCATCTACGTTTGCAACAGTCATTGCAATTGCCTCTTCCATTTTAGGGAAGATAATGGAATCAAATTCATTGCTAATTTTAGGACCGATTTTTGTACCAAACTTCATATACGATTGCTCTTTCGCTGCGTCAACAAGGAGTGCGCCATAATCAATCGCTTCCTGCTGTATTTCGGTCGCTTCATCCGCTATTGCTTCTGGTTCAGCTGCTAGCGCAGTGCTTGTCCCAGGTGAAGGACCAATCGAGGCACGATTTGATGGGTTTTGATCGAATGCTTCCCAAATTTCATGTGTTGGCGTAATTAATCCAAATGTTAAAAACGCAACCATGATGACGATACTTTTTTGAACCCACTTTTTCATTAATTAACACCTTCTCTTTTATGTACAATTTGGTAATTCTACTTATAATATAATACGTCCCAGCCAATAAAAGGTTTCATAATTCTATATTTCATTGTACAATAATTTATGAATAATGTGTCGTTTTTTAAAAGGAGGTACAAAATATGTCAATCTTAATGGGTATTGGTCTTTTATTAATGTTAGGTTATTTAACTTCTTTATGCTTCACGAACTAATTCATATTTTTTAAAAAAATCCGCGACTATATTAGAGCTCGCGGATTTTTCATTTTTTTTATCGCCATTCACAAAGGTTATAATCCCAATTTTTAAAAAATTCACATTCTACAACTAGTTCTGCATATATTGGCGCTAGCAATTGCTGGACAAGCTTCTGCACTTTATCAAAAGGTTGATCCGTTAATTGTTGCCATACTTTGAATTTAGAAGCGTCTAAACTTATTTGTTTAGAAAACACCGCTGGGTATTTTTCAATTGTCGTTTTTTGTCGGTCGAAGGTGTCGAAAATCACTTCTTGTAATACACGACCTTCAAAATTTTGTGTAGTTGCTAATAAATAAATATCAAAATAATCTTTAAGCGATTGTTCAACTACTGGATATTGATAGATGGTGTTAAATTTATGTGCAATAATTTGCTCTATTGGATACGCGGATAGCTCCATTGTTGTACTACCTAGTAATGTCGGCAATACAATCATTTTTGGTTTCATGGGAATTGTATTAATAAAGCGCATCGTAATTTCTATGTATGTTGTGATTGTTCCTAATTGTGCAGGAATGTGAATATGAATTTTATCATCGCTAGTAGAAATTTCTATTTTATCACGATCAAATTGAATGCCATCTTCCGGTACTGTTACCGCACAAATTTCTTTGAAAGCATGTTTAATAATATTGTCTTTATTGGCCATTTTTTTCGCGCATAAAATCATTCTGGCAGCGGATTTTGAAGTATCATTCGCTAATACACCTACTAAATAATCACCATACAGCAAATATTGATCTTCATAGGAAGAAGCAGCCAAGCGTACTAATAGCCTTTCTTGGGCATAGCTTGTTACTAGTACATCCAAGCTTTGCTGTTGTTTTTGTGCTACATCTGTTAATTGGTCCAATACACTAATTGGTTGCGTTTGTACATGTTTCATATGCCACCCTCACCTCAATCATTTTTCAGAATTTTTCAATCAAATTATCATCTATTTGATTTTTGAAAAAACTCTTGCATTAATTATTACTTATTTTCCCACAATAGTAAACGGTAATATAATCCATGATAGATTGTCGTTTTATGTCGTTTTTTAGGAAATTTGCACAAAAAATACACCTTGCTTTTTAAGTAAGCAGGTGCATTATTGTAGAATAAATTAGACAAGGGGTAGTCTCGCTGTTGCGAAACTACCCCTTTAGTATTTAATAGGTAACATTTCTGTAAATTGTAAAGTCTCAACCCAATCATCTGGGGAATATTATTTCGAAACATCTTTGTTTCATCACCGCGGTAAAATTCCACTGTGTGCCTTCTAACTTAAGCAACGCAAACCCAACCTTCTTTTGCGTCCTTGCAGCCCCAAAGCATGCGCCAGTGTGAATAAGTATCCTAAAAAACAAAAAGCAGAATGCCAGATTACTGAAATTTGCTACCCAAAATAGCACGTTTATTAGTATAGCATAATCAATAGTAAATGTAAACACCGAAATTAATTTACTTATTATTTTAGATGGCAATGGTTTTTATAAAAAAGAACAGACCTCAAAGTAGGACTGTTCCCAAAGTTGGTTATTTAAATAGGTTATGATTTCTCAATAACACCATAATGAAATTTAGAAGTTAAACGTGTTAATCTTGAAAACTGATATTTCTCAAACCACGTTGATCGATAGTGAGCCTTTAACACGACACGTTTTTTGGCAACCCTTTTCGCTTCTGTAACCCATTCATCAGTTAATGTAACATGAGCTCCAGCTGTACGCAGTGCTTGAAAATTATTTGATTCCTCAATCATTTCCTCAAACATTGGATCCATATAAACAACATCAAAGGCATTGTCCGACTGACCTTTTAAATAGTCGATGGCTTCTGCTTGCACCACTTCAATTTGTCGCATGCATGCCGTTAACGGTAGTTCTGATGTATCATAGGTATCCATACCGTGTGCCACAATAAACGCCACATTAGGATTTGCCTCTAGCCCAACCACACGGCCGCAATCCCCAACAATAAAAGCTGCTAACATCGCATCCGCTCCTAAACCTAGCGTACAATCTAATATGGTATCATTTTTTTCTAGTTGAACCGCTTGTAAAAATGGCTCTACTTCACCACGTGCCACTCGCTTCAAGCGAAATGCCGCTGAATTCGGATGGAAGAAAAAAGGCTCATCCGCGCCATATGGGTAATATTCATAACGATTTTTCCCCGCAACAATAACGTTTGCCTGTTGCTCTTCGGAAATTTTACGAACTGAACGCTTTTTCCGAGGTACAAACGTCACATGTAATGCCTCACACACAAAATGAGCGAGCGCCATCGACAAGTCGTCTGGTCTGCCCGCTGTAGTTACAATCGTTGTTACTTCTCGCATGTCTGCTCTAAAACACCTGTTAAATGCGCAGTAATTTGCTCCACTGGGAAACCTTCGATTTGTTCACGTGGAATAAAGTACGCTAATTCGCCATCTTTTAAGATCGCCATCGATGGTGAACTTGGTGGCACATCCTCAAAGTAACCTCGCATAGTAGCAGTTGCTTCAGGATCTTGCCCAGCAAATACCGTAACCAAATTATCCGGTTTTACCGCAGCTACCGCTTCACGAGCCGCCGGACGAGCAAGCCCCGCCGCACATCCACAAACAGAATTGATGACCACTAACGATGTCCCTTTTGCTTCCACCATAAATTCATTTACAGCATCCGCCGTTGTCAATTCACTAAATCCAGCCTCCACTAACTCTTCACGCATCGGCTTCACTACCTGTTTCATATATTCGTCGTAAGCATTCATGCTTTTACCCTCTTTCATATGTAATCACAAAGCCCATTATAGCAAGGTTTCTTACGAATGTACAAAAACTTGTTTTCGCCGAAAATCACATGTTTTCGGGAGAAATGTGACTTTTTCGTGACTTTCGTGACTTTTTTTGTGTAACGAAGTGGGTTTGGCTGGGGTTTGTTTTACACCTAAAAATTGGGACAAAACAGTAACGATGCGTATAAATAATCTTTTTTTCGCTCGAATTAGTTAACGTAAGGATTTTAATGGAAAGGTACTGCCGTCGTGTATAAAGAACAGGAGAATAAAATATCAATATTACATAGTTCAGCTACAACTATGGATATTAGAAAAACATTAAAGTTATTTCCGTGGGATTTCTCAGCTATTGTATTGCAAAAAAACACACCAATAAGAATTAAATACCATATAAGAGGTTATGAGTCTGACAATGGGGTTGGCATAAGAATTAAAGAGTTTAAAAACGGTTCTTTTATTAAAGAGATACTTCCCCTACTAACTTAGACCAAATAAAAGTCAGGGGAAGGGCATAACATAAATTAATTTCTCCTTATTCAACTAACTGGTGGCTTTAGTTAAATTTTGATGCACGAAATTTCAAAACAAGTTGTACAAAAAAGGTACTGCCATTGCAGTACCTTTTTTATGCTAATTAATTGTCTTTTTAACCTACGATTTTGCTTTTTGTACTTCAAAACAGAACCCGTTACACGAAACATTGATCTTTAGAAGTTATTATGTAAACTCTATGAGTCACTAATTAACTTTGAATTTTTAAATAGAATAGGATTTTTCATAAAACACTATTGTTATATTGTCGTTTATTTTCTTTGTTTCACCTGTTTTTTTATAGCCTAACTTTTCATACAGGTAGCATAGTCCTTCTTCTTGCATTATGGTATCCAACTCCCATAATTTTGCATCATGGTATATCAGTTCTATTTTCTCAAAGACTTTTTGAGCTATTCCTTTTCCTTGATATTCTGGCAATATGAATATAGGACTGACACGATAAGAATTATTGCCCAACTTTACAATTCTAATGCCACCAACTGTATCTTCAAAATATTTGATTAAATAATAATCTGTAAAAGGTTGGTTAAACCTAGCAATAATTCTTTCTAAAGCTTCATTGGCAGGGTTTGTATCATAATCTTGATATTTTTCTAATAATGGTATAAATGCTTTTACTTGCATTTTGTAGATTGTCATTGCATCGTCTATGTTTGCCTTATTTAATGAAACTCCCAAAAAATAAACCTCCCTTTAATTAAAAACTTGTTTTATTATATAATTATTAACTTTAACATAAATATCCAATTTTGATTACCAACACAAATAAAATTTTTAGAAAAAAAACCAGGCTCATATTAAATGATTCTGGGCTTTACTGTTTAATTTGTTGTTCTACGTTGCTGTATTGTAATGTATAAACCATTCAAACAATCCGTTGTCATCTGACCATTTTTTAAGTCTTTCTTCACTTAATTATACAATATGGAAATTTTTTAGCTCTGATTTTAAACCGTCTACAAATTCATTTATTTGCTCCATTTTTACTTTTAGGCATATGGCAGGGCCAGTTTCTGACGCAATGTGATTATTCCTCTCACCTGCATCTAACACAAAAAATAATCTATAATATGGGTCCCACTCATCCCTTTCATGTTCAGGCACTTGATATAAACCATATCCAGGATTAAAGTAAGTACCAAAAAGAGGAATATGATATATACACAACCCTGGATCATGCGGCTCTAACATACTTAAATGTTTAAGATCGATTTGTCTTAAATCATCTAATAATTTTACAAAGTCTCTTCTCAAACAAGTTATTTCAGAACTAAGTTCTGGAAAACTTTTACCCAAACGAAATTGAATATTAAATTTAACACTAGAGTCTTTAACTAATACTAAATTGATTTCAACTTCACAACTTGGTTGATTATAATAATCTTTTAATAAAGCCATAAATTATTCCCCTTTATCCCAATTAGCATTTGGTAATACTAGACAAATTGCATGAATCCACAGTTACTATACCATGGTTTGTTATCAAACTGTATAGTATTACCATAAAGGCAGTCTTTCCGTTCTAAATGTCACTTTTCTTATTTCTTCGCTGTTGAATTGTAATATATAACCCAATCAATCGATCAGTAGTCATGACTCCATTTTGTAAATCTTTCAAATGTGAAGCATTGATAATACCCTCCTTCACAGCCTGCGCAATAAAGTTCTCCGTCTCTGTTCTCATAGCTGGTGAACCTGGATTCCATGTTGTATTTGCCACTTTAACTTCCTCCTTCTTGTCTTTTACAATTAATTGAACTTTCATTTTGCTATTGCTTGGCACAATGACTTGTCCTTCTAATTTGTACCCCCTAGGCATCTTCCAATTGCGCTTCACTTCGAAATTTGGACGGTCAATGTTGCGCGTCCAATCACCGCCCCACGTAATACCCAACTTACGAGCGATTGCCCCGACTTTTGTTAATGTATCAACATCATATAAGGGTTTAGGGGGAGCCACGGCAATGTCCCAAGCTAATCTTGAAGTATGATTGCTTGAAAGTGTCCAAGTCACAATTTTGCCTGGTCTTGTTCGACCTTGAGCATATAGATAATTTTGCCGTGCTTGTGATCGGTAAGTTTCCGTAACAAAGATATTTTTGATTCCCGCTTTATAACATTGTTGAAAGAGCAATCTGCAGGCCGTTTGCGCCACTAGTAGTAATTCACCTAAATCTCTGCATGTAGTTGTGACGCTCATTGTTTATCATCCTTTTTATCATCGTGGTCGATTTAAAAGTTGCTTAAAAGCATCCGTTAAAAACTTCGGCACTTTCATCCCTAACCTACCAAGATTCTCAATCATACTGATCCCTTCCATTACAATGAGGAAAAAGATCATGGCATTGCCCATAAAATTCCCACTGTCGGTCGCCTAGTCCAGTCGCACGGCGGCAATGACCATCAAAATTGCTTTTCTGCTATCATCGTTTTTCACAACAAAGGCAACCATAATGCCTAAAATATAATCAAACGCCATAAAGATAGTGAATGCTTTGATTAAATGATCAATCCCACCAACAAAATAAGCGACTCCTGCCATGGAGCCGCCTACAAGTGATGTATATAATGTGTCAGTTTTCATTGCACATCTTCCTTTTTGCATAATAAAAGCCCTCCACAAATGATTGTAGAAGGCTTAAAATCTATTGTTGTTTTACTTATTTTGAAACGATCAAGCATTTAAGTCTGTTATTGAAGGGATAATAATTTCCTTAACACATGAAACTGGTGATAAATTAATCACACATTGCACAATAGATACAATATCTTGTACAGGTATACGTGTACCTTCATAGAGATCAATTGCCTTTTCTGCACCTTCTTCATAAGGTACTTCTGCTGCTAGTTCCCCTGGATTAATACAAGTGACAGGAATTTTGTCTCCCCTCAAATGTTCACGTAGAGCATTTGTAATGCCCCGTAAGCCGAATTTAGATGCAACAAATGAAACCTGTGAACTGTTTGTATGTTCTAAACCTGCCGTTGAACCAATTAAAATGACTTTTCCATTTTTAGCTTGTCTTAAGTTTGGTAGAAGCGCTTGAATATACGTAATAGTAGAGGTTAGATTTATATTGATTAAGTTGGAAATATCCTCTATTTCATCCTTTTCAAATGTATAGTCATCCTCGAAACCACGCTTTTCCCATACGCCAACATTATATATTAATACATCTATTGCAATGCCTTTTAAGGTTTCCTTTAAAGAAGAGATTTGTTGTTGACTTGATAAATCTATTGAGAGCCAATTGCGATTTACACCATCATTAATATCCAAACTTTCTGGTCTTGTTCTTGACACCATCCATACTGTATCTCCCGCTAAGGGTAGACCTTTTACAAAGGCGTCGCCAAGCCCTTGACTTGCACCAAAAATAATAAAGTCTTTACTCATCCAACCATCCCCTCCAATAACTATCTTAAAATTATTTAAGATAGAAAACTACATAACAGTTAAACCTATTATATTTACAATATTATTATTTCACTTCATTCTTTTGGCTGAAATCTATAAATTTCACTAGCAATTTCTTGTTCTAGTTTGCGATATACCACTTTACGCAGATTCGATAATTTTGGCACTTGATTACGCTTTTTTCCGGCTCTGCTAATCGTTGCTCTTGGTTCGCTATATAAGACGACACCTCCCTTATACTACTTACTAGAAGTTGGTTTTCTTGTTCTAAACGTGCAGCCTTTTCTTCTGCTGTGTCCTCGTCACCGAACTTTTTCATTTCACCCATTGTTCCATCGGGATTACGTACTTTATATTGAAATACCATTAGTCCACCGACCCTGTTATCAGATGTATTTTGTGATTTAGATGCCAAGTTCGTACTTGTTAGCGTCATTTTTAACACAATTCGTTGTTTGCTTCCATCCCGTTTTGCTCGAAGGTATCTTCCACGACATCATGTTTGGCTGTAATCGGTGCTGTATTTACTGGTGTTTACTCTTTGTATTGCTCTGGCTCACCCTTTGCCGTCATGGACATTTCCACTTTTATATAGAGTTCCTTATCACGCTGAATGAACAATAAAACACCCTTTGTAGATCCACTTGGCGACTCGATTTTATAACGAGCAACGGATTGCAAAATAGGCGTTTTCACTTCTTTTTTATTTAATTTAATGGTTTTATTTGTCTTGGCTCCATAATTATCTACAACCTCAAGATCAAGAAAAATCTTATTTTCTCCCACTACTAATTGATCAAGCGATACTTCAAACTCCCATGCACCGCCTGAACCATTGTAAATCTCCACTGGCTCACCTGTATTAATACGACTTGTCACCTTCACAGTGGCCTTAGCATCTTCATCCGATGTGTTACCAGTTATCTTGAATATATCGGTATCAACGACACCAGAAGGTACAACTGTTTTTCAGCGCATTATATTAGAATGAATCAATCTAAAAAATATTTAAGATACTGTCTTTTATCAAGGTTCAAATACTTTCCAAACCATATCATCTTCCTCTAAAGATCCATACGATAAAAGTTCTACTATTCTACCACTTGGAAAACCTTCATAAAATGATAAAAAATTAGTAACTTCATCAGCAAGGAAATATTTTTCTCTAATAAACGCTAGAAAGAACTTTGTTGCCTCCGATGTGAACTGATTAGTGAATACTAATATTTTTTCAACATCATTGATAAAATGTTTTTCTGAAACGCTCGATCCTTTATACTTCATTTCTACAATTGCTATTATTTCCTCTACACAATTACCTAAATAATTATTTTTCGCTTTATCTACATCTATCTTCACAACAACTAAATCAATTTTTTGATTCGTTTCGATATAATATTCTGTAAAGATTGCTAAATTGTTGTCTTTCATGAATGTATCACCTAGTCGATTTCGAATATGATGATACATTGCATTTTTCAATGTATCTTCTTTAAATAAAAAATGATGATTGTAATCACTTTTTATATCATAACGCCAAACATCCATAATTGTTTGGTGTACTTTTGTATATATAGCCTTCACTAACTAATCCTCCTTATAACATATATAGTTATTATTTAATAATTAGTCAGGTTAGTCAGTAATAACTTTTTGATTATTTATTCCGCTTCAGCAACCTGAAAAGCATGTTTAAAGATTAACATTACGTCATTTTTCAAGACATACTCTATTTTATTAATATCAGATTCTAGTGTATCTAATACCTTTTCTACATCAGACGCATTCGTACGAAGCTAGTCAGCACTACCAAGTACACTCTATCACCTATTTTCAGATATTTAAGACTCCTTGATAGTTTCCAGAATTTTTTATATCCGCCCTGTTGCGTTTCTCTATCGTCATGTTAATATTCACTTTTTGGAATCGTCACTAAAACGTCCAATGGCATCCATAATGCTAGTTGCGTTGCAAAATATCTTATTAGAAAATAGTTCTCAAAATTCCAATTTCCATATTTCCCACCTTAACTTCTATCGTAAATCAGAAGATGAAATATTTGTAATAAATTTTCGCTTTCAAAAGTAAGTACAAGTAATTCAGCAGCAAGAGGGGACTGCTCTATACTCACTTTCCAGGGCAAAATAAAAACACCCCATAGGATGTTAAACTAACATTAAATGAATCTATCTATGTATTATTCGTTTATATTGATTTCATCTTTATCTATACTGTTCTTTTTTAAAAGCTCGATAATTTCTTTATTTTGTTCAACTTGAATATTGCTATTTACTTTTATGATTCTAGTCCATAGTGTTATTGCTATTATTAAAAATGGAAATATAAAAATAAATGCTGTAAAGAGATCTTCTTTCATTTTTCTATCCAGCTCCTTCTGATTTTAGGATTATACATAAATATTTTAAAATTGGAAAAAATTAAATTTTAGTAGTAAAAATCCTTGCCATGCTAGGTGTAAGGCTTTCTTCGTCTATTCTTTCACTGTGTTAAAAATGTCAAGTTAGCTTATAGCAACCGTGGCAGAGCTACATCACGGTAATTTTGGGAATCGAATCATTTGTTCTCACTGTTTAATTAATAAAAAGGGGTTATAGAAAAATTCTCGTAGTATGATAGGCTATTATAATTATTAATGGAAACCACAGAGAAAAGACAAAGTGGATATAATATTCTCTCGAATCATTATCAACTCTTTTTGCCATATATCCTCTAAACCCCAATAATAAAAATAAATATAGCGAAAACCACAAATAAGTAGGAATTGGATTTAATGGACGATAGATATTTTTTTCAAGAACAGTAATATTAGACATAAATAAACCAATAAAAAATATAATAAACATTAAAATTTCAATTAACGTTTGGTTTTTAGTGAATCTTTTATTATATTTAAATTCCTTTGTAAGTTTAAATTTCCGTTTCAACAATTTTTCGAGAATTAAAGAACTAATTATTAAAAGAAAATAGATGATGATTGCAATCCAAACCATTGCTTTCTCCTTCCATATTAACTATCCTCTTACATTTTAACATTGAAATCATTCTTCCATACAGCACTTTCAATATTTATGATAACCATTTTAAAATACCCCCAATAAATTTCCCTAATTATTTCTAAAACGATTGTAATTTCCTCTTCTTTATCCTGTTAGGAATCTTCTAATGCAAACGAACACTGATTCTTATTATAGAATCGCACCCGATTGTTGAAAATCCCTTTTATTTCGGAACGTTATTTTGTATGGGATTGTATAAAAATAATTCTAACGAACTCGATCAACCTCATTTAGTTTATGCTCTTCTATTAAATCAATGTTTCTAGAATTTTGCGTATATTCCTGTAAATACGGTCCGATGTTTGCGTACATTTCAATATTTTGCAACTGTAAAATAGGTAGCCATTTTACATCTATTTGATTTGAATCCGGGTTTTCTGGAAATTTTGGTGTACTAGTGCTTTTTATTTTGCATTCAAACAACATAACTAATGTATGTATTTCACCAAATTTCCCTAAATTAAGGTGAGGTGTGTATTCATAAACAAAAGCTAGTGGACCTACTTCTACATCTATACACGCTTCTTCTTTGGCTTCTCTTTTAACTGTATCTATAATGGATTCATTGGGTTCTGCACCACCAGCAGGGAAATCGTAAACGATGCCTCTTATTGGGTCGTTATATACCGTTAATAATATTTCATTATTTTCTATTATTATTGCACCAGCTCGAACTCTAATATGAGAAGACATTTAATACCTCCTAAGTTGATATTTTAAGGTTTCTAAAAGATGCTATTGAATTCCTTTAAATGTAGGTGGGAACCTTTTTAGCTTTAGTTATGCATACGTTATAAATCCTTGTTGCACTAAAGTAATTCGTTATTTACTTTAAGATGAATAGTCTTGTCCAACAATAACTTTCCACCCTGTTTTTTGCTTCTTAACAGGGAAAGTGAGTTTAGTTAAATTCCCCTTTTCAACCACTTCAATAGTTACTTCAAACTCCGTTTCATTTACCTTTTTAAGCTTTACTATTTTAGTATCCGTAATATCTGAATTAATAGTTGAATATTGCTCTTTTTGCTCAGCTTTATCTGAAAATCTTACATCATCGGCATATTTTACTATTGATGATATATCGTTTGTTTCTAAAGCTTTTAAGTAATTACTTACAAGGGTTGTAACTTCTTCATCGGTATTAGCTGAACAACCAACTATAAATAATAACAATAAAAACCCTAAAACCATATGCTTCCTCATTACATCCCTCCATTTCACTCAAATAAGTATAATTATAACATTAATGTTTAAATTATACTTACAGTTAGTGTAAATGAGCCTCTACTTGTTGTAGAAACGTCCCCAAAGCGTCATTTTTTAACATATCCCTTGTTCGCCCCTCAGGTTCCCCTTAAGCTGTGGTATAATGCTTTTGAGATATCTCAAGTGGAATAAAAGCATTTTTAGCTGTAGCGTGCAATGACGCTGCGGCTTTTCCTATGTTATAATTTACATAAATTACATATTGAGGTGATGTTAGTTATGGAAAATAACAAATTAACCTGCAAGTCCTGCGGCTATAGTTCATTCGGGGAAGGTAAACTTGATGGCTATGCTAAATTAAGACCCGTTAACAATAGTCTCTCTATAGGATCACCACTTATTTTTACTGTGTGTCAAAATTGCGGTGAAGTAGCTTCAATTAAAGTTACTAAACCTCAAAAGTTCAGATAGTTTCGTATTGATGCTGTAGCGTGTGACAACGCTGCAGCTTTTCTACTCGTGTTCAACAGTATTATATATTTTTAAGAAGGCTCGTTCCTTATTATCAAGATATGTAATGAGACGAGTAGTAACAAAAACAACCCCTTTTTGTTTAAGTCCTTGTTTGCTTCCTCATTTTAAAGTAGTTTCAAAAACTTTGTATTTAATATCACTATTTCCCTTTGTTTCAAAATAAAAAGACATTCCCATTATTTGAAGGAATGTCTAATCTACTTAATGTATTTATCTGTACAATTCTAACTCGTGTAATAAATATGTTTCTATTTTATTTATTGTAAGCATCAACTCTTTATGGAAAGTATCTTCTCCACTTTCATTAACTATAGATAGTAAATACTTATTTCCACCCTCAAATATTTCTCCGAACTCTTTTAAAAATTCTTCAATTTTTTGATCGCCAGGAGTTACAGATTGAAAGATAGTTTTAAATAAATTGAAATCGCTATATGCATTATTTAAAAAATAAAGGGCTAACGTTTTATCTGTATTAACATATATTTTAACATAATTTAAATTTTGTTTTAATTTCTTCAACGCGTTAATAAGATTTGTAGTTTGTTTAAACATATTTGATGAATTACTATACATCCTAACCACCTCCCAATTCAATAATAATTGAAAAATTATCAAATTGGAATACTACTTTTCAACTTCTCTCTCAAAAGGAAGTACCGGTAGTTCAGCGGTATAGGAGTACTGGTCAATACTTACCTTTTATAAATAAAATACAAAGCCACATTATATTACTAAGATTTTCAGTCCTTGCCCGTTATTCCCTAATCCATTTCAGTTTTACATCAGCCTCAAGACAACCGAGTTGATCGAAATGACTTGCAATAATGTCAAAGTACAGATTATCATCTGCGCTTACATCGACTTTACGTAGCGCCTCATTTACAATATATGCAGCATCCTCTCCTAGTGCATAAATTGTGTTGAAGGCACGTACTCGTATATTTTGATCTACATCAAATATTGCAAATAACAATTCATCAGTCGGAATAGGCTCGCTAAAATGAGCATATGGATCTTCATAAGTAGCACAATAAATTCGCTCTTTCGCCTCCTCAAAGGTATGACCAAGGAAAACCTCTCCAGCAAATATTCCATTATCCGTTTGTGAAAGAGTAGCCAAATTAATCTCTACAAACTGCCTATCTTTTACAATATAGTATTTGTCATCTTGGTTAAGTGCAATAACATAATCATTCCACGTAGCGACTTCTCCCGGTTCAATATAAACCGCTGGACGATACAAGTATTTTGCTGTCACATCTTTAAAGAAAATTGTCCATTCAGCATAAGGGCTACCAAAACTTGATAAAACACGTAATGCAAATCTATCTTCGTTCTTTATTAGTTCGTCATACACGTAATAGCCCTCTAGACTGCCTTCTGTTTCAACATCATGAAAAACTAATTGTACGATTGACTCGACTGTAAACCCGCCACTCATATCTAAGAGAAGGTTTAAATTATTTCCATGTTGCTCAGCACTTAAAATTTCACCATCATGAAATGATTGTGAAAAAACGGTTTGTGCAGACGGATGCAAGCGTTCAACAATGGCTTCCCGCTTTTCGTAAACTACCTTACGCTTAGTTGTGAACTGCTCAATTGTCATATTGCACCATTCTTCAAATTCTTGCATTAAAGTGTCATGTCGGAATAAAGTTCGTTCGCTAATCCCTGACTGAAACTTATCTGGCAAGACTTCTTTATACTCAGCTAAACGTTCATACAAATACTCTTCAAATTCTTTATCGATCTCTTCTTCAAATGGATATGTATGAGCTGCGTTGAATATTTCCTGTCGTTCACGTGTTAAGAAAAACATCATTCCACTCCTTTTTAATTGTACAGCGAAAAATAATGAATAAATAACTCTCTAAATTGATGTGATTGCAAAACAAAGAAGTTAGTTCCTATTTTCTTCAATTCGTAAATCTCTTATCTCAAATGTTCAATAGCCTAGCTATTGTTTTCGGAAAGTCTATAAACAGCAAAAAATAGAAAAGTTACGCCTAGAAACAATAAAATTCCACCTGCAATCATATTTGATATGATATATTTGGACTGAATGGAATGAAACTCTGCCGAATTCAAACTACCTCCCACAGAATCTAAATATGCACTAGCTGAACTTGCACCTAGATCAACACTAAACTTTAATACAAAATAACCTACTATCGTAATAACCATAGTAAATATTAAAAAGCCATATTTCTTAATAAATTGCATAAAATCCCCCCTATCCACTATGTAACAAATTGGCACGTTTTGTTAAGAAAAAGCGCCATTTCTACCTAGAATTGCGCCCTAAATTATTTACTTTATTTATTTCTTATTACTGTTCGCCATTGGCTTGAGTTACCTACAGCGGTTTTTTTAGTTAAAAGATAGTTATTTATTAAAAATTAAATTGAAGAAACCCAAACATATTCGGTAATATAAAGATCAAAAATAGTCCTGAAAACGAGAAGGTAATAAATCTTTTTTTATCTATACCAAGTCTTAATTCCCACAGTCCCAGACACACAAAGTACAAACCTAACAACATACTAATCATTGGTAATATTACTAAATAAATAGCCATTTCATTTTCTCCTTTTAATACATTTTTTTATGTTTCACTTTACACTAACACAATCCCTTTACTTTAATACGGCTGGCAAGAAAATAAGTTACAATAATAAGTAAATTATCCATTATTAATTTAAATATAGGTAATTGTCGATAGCTCCCTTCTAACAACCGTTTTAGAGCTACACCCTAAACAAGCTCTCCAATTACAGACATGCTATCCCTATCTAGCAATCTATGAAGGACTTCAACCTCCCTATCCCCTCTATACATGGAATACGGTTCTGCACCTTTGTAATCTTTTGCCCATCTTCATACATGCGATAATTAAGTGCATAATCTTTCGTTGTACTACTGAAATCATTGGATCACTTGTACTTCCACTAGCCTTTGTTAATGTTGCCTCAATACCATACATAGCCGTTTGCTGTAATGTATCTGTTGTTTAAAGATATATCTGAAACAAATATTCAACTCTCTGGCTATACCGTTCTAGTTATCGCTTTTTTATTTCTTATCAAAGGCAAAGAACTATGCAAACATAGTTATCCAATCATATTAATAGTAGTGTTAAGCTAGTTTCATAGTTTGACCCCTCTTGATTTGTTGGTTTAGGGTCGCTCTGGTCAAGTGGCCCTTTTATTATTAACATATTCATAAATAGAAATATTATTTATTTCATTACATATAGTAGAATCGGGATGGCAAACATCGCCCCAGATGTTTTTTACAAAGCGATCCTACTATTACATATTTTCTTTCGTTTATTCTTGTTACTCAACTTTGTATCTTGTTTTTCTACCATTGTGTCCGCCCGGCAACACAAAGATGTTAGTTGGAGTAAGTAATGAGCTTTTTTTACTATAGAAGAACCTAGCCTTTTATTTTATAGCTTCTCACATTTTCTTTTTTTAAATCCTATCCCATTAGCTTTGCAAACACATAGAAATACTGTTAAAGGAGATAATAAGTAAAGATCTAACGGGAAAGGAAGAATCTTTGTGGATTTCTATCAAGCCCAAGAATCTCTTACAGCAATAGAATGGATTCTAAGAGCGGTTGTTACTTTTTTCTTTTTACTTTTTGCGGCAAAAATTATGGGGCAACGTTCAATTGCTCAGTTGGGCTTACTTGATTTTGTTATGGCAATAACTCTTGGTAATATCATTGCCCATCCTTTGTCTGATGAAGGATTAGGATTAAAGGGTTCCATGATTACTATGTCAGTATTAATTATTTTATATTTACTCGGGGTATTATTGAGTATGAAATGGATTTCGTTTCGCCATTTCATGGACCCACCTCCAATTCCCCTTATAAAAAATGGAAAAATTATTACCGCAAACTTACGAAAGGCTAGGATTACCATTGATTTTCTATTATCAGAGTTGAGAAAAGAAAAGATAGAAGATATTCAAAAAATTGCTCTCGCATTATGGGAACCAGATGGATCAATTTCAAGTTTTATTGATCCGCAACATCAAACTCCGACGCGTTCAGATTTAAAGATAACACCAGAACCTTTTTCACTCCCTTCTGTACTTATTCAAGAAGGAAAAATTAATTTCCATGAGTTAAACAAATCTAAGTTTACTGAAGATTGGCTAAAAAATAATCTTAAATCAACATATAACGTTGTAATTAAAGATGTCATATTAGCGACAATCGACCATAATGATAACTTGCAAGTTTTTCTATACAAAATTAAAAAGAAGTAACTCATTGACTACTTCATCATCTGACGCAATCTGATATCCTTGCACACAAGCTATCTCCTATTTGAAGAACCTCAACCTCCCTGTAGCAACTCATATAAGGAATGAGGTTCTGCCCCTCCGCAATCTTATGCTCATATTCTTTAACTCGATAATTTTGTGAATGTACACGGTGTTCCACTTTTTTTAAATACCGGATCACTTACATCAAGATAGCTATTGTTATTTATCTTTGCTACTGGCTTTTGTGCTTCTTCAATCAATGATTATTCCACTGCAGTAAATTCGCTTTCGTTACTTTAATTTGTCCATGTTTACCTATCAGGTTAACCCCCTTTAGCAGCGCTAGAATGCTTTGGAGAAGACATAAGTGGCTTAACCCAATGTCATGCTGTAGCATCTGCAAACACTGCAGTTTTTTATTTACTACATATTTGTTCATTTATTTTAAATGTTACTTATATTTTCACACCCCTCTCAGGCAATTCACTATACAAACCTAGCTTTCACATCATAATAATAGTAATGTAAAGCTAATTTAGCTTTATGCCTCCTTTACTTTTTACGAAGGGTCACTCCATCCCAAGTGGCCCTCTTTTATTTTCTTATCTTAAAAAGGTATATTTTTTGATATCATTAGCAAAATGGTTTAACACCCCACTCCTTCTCTTCAACTAACATATTATAAAATGTAGAAAGGAGGTGGGTTTTATGAGTTACTATGGTGGAAATGTTGGTGGTATTGAAAACGGTGGCTATAACAGCGGCGGTTATGGTAATGGTTCACAATTTGTTTTAATTGTTGTTCTATTTATTCTTTTAATTATTGTCGGTGCTACTTTCATATCATACTAATTTAAAATTCCGATTTAAGGGTCGCCCCCAGGCCGGTGACCCTTTTTATGTTCTTTCCTCATATTGTTCAGAAAATAAATTACCTTGTTTACCCCTTTCTTCAGAAAACATGGAATTAAAAACCACTATTATTTTACCTTCATTTACTTTAATATCAACAAGGGCACCCTAAAAATAGAAATAGAGGTGCTAAATGTACGGTATTATTAATTTTGAAGTGTTTTTATTAACAGGGATTTTAATGAATCTAATCCCTGGTGCGGATACCATGTATATTGTTGGTAGAAGTATTTCACAAGGTAGACGAGCTGGTATTTATTCTGTGTTTGGTATTATTACTGGCTCCTTAGTTCATACGTTATTAGTTTCTTTTGGCTTGTCGCTAATACTGACAAAATCTATAGTATTATTTAATACCATTAAAATAATTGGTGTTATTTATCTAGTTTATCTAGGAATTAAAATGATACTCGATAAGTCGAATATAGGTTTCGAAGTATCTACAAATAAATTAAATTTAAGAAAAATTTATTTACAGGGACTTTTAACAAGTCTAACGAATCCAAAAGTCTCATTATTTTTTATTGCGTTTCTTCCACAATTTATACACGCTAAGGCATCTGGACCAATTCCTTTTTTAATTTTAGGACTTACTTTTACGGCAACTGGACTACTATGGTGTTTATTTGTTGCTTATTTCTCTTCGTACGTTACGAATAAACTAAGAGGAAACCAAAAGTTAGGAATAATCCTGAATAGGATAACAGGAATGATCTTTATTTGTATGGGGTTAAAGCTGCTTCAAACGAAAGCTCCCCAATAGACTAGTAAGATAGAACAATGCCCCCTAATGAACAGTCCCTTTAAATGTGAAGGGGCTATTTTTTATTTTTCTGTACAATTTCTTTCAATTTCAAAAGCACTCTCTGCAGTTTCTCATACGATATTCTTCAAGTATGCTGATCAACAACTTAATGCAGTTCTTCTCTATGGCATTTATTCCTTCAGTACATGCCATAGCGTAATCTAAATCCCCGTCCTGTGTGCTCAGTCCTATCAGCACTCGTAAAGCTTCAAGATAATGATAATACGCTATTCATTTTCATAATGAATATCTGTATTGTCACTTATATAATATAATGAAAAATCATTATTAGATAAATCAACTTCAAAGTAGTAATGGTTATCTGTTTTTTTATCTACTAAAACCATGTCGAACAAACCCATTCCTATTCTATAGTTTATTTCTACAGCATTTAAATTTTCTTTTTTTACTCCATAGTTCGTTTCAATATAGGTTTCAGCATAAAAATAGGCAACAACTTTTCTAGACTTTAAGTGAAAATAATGGTAGCTAACAAAAATAACCAACAAACAAAATACTAAATTAAATAAGAATAACTTTTTCAATTCCCTCCCCCTCATAGTAAAAAATTATTATTTCTACTAAAAATGTTCTCCTTGATATTTTATTAGCTGGATAGGTACACATCATTTGTAGATGATCATTGCCGAATAAACTAGAGGCAAACCGAGGCTATTCAAAACACTAGCGGAATACTTAATATCAATGATTTCATGATCTTGAAGTTCTTTTAAATAGTCGTTAACTTTGCTTTCAAAATCTTGTTTTTTTCGACTATCAATTACTTTAACTTTGGTCATCCATCTCACCCCTTCACTCTAACACTAACAAAAATGGTATTTATTGTCACGTTAACTTAATATAATAAAAAGCCTTACCGTGCTAGGTGTAAGGCTTTCCTTCATCTATAAAATTATTTTGATAGTTGTCATTTGCTTATTTTTAGAATCGGCGAAGAGCTGCACCGCTTCAATCTTGTGACTGCAACTGCTTTTTCGCTCATGTCCATGCCAGTTTAATAAATCGCAAGTGAAGGTAGTTCACATGATAACTACTCCTACTTTCCTTATTCAGTCTAAATGAAACTTTGAATTGACGCATATGTTAAAAATAAAAATACACCGATTAGAAACAAAGCAGAAGCTTTTCTCTTATTTTGAAATTCACTCATCCCTAAGGTTAACATAGATAATCCCAAGAATAGTATCATTAGGAAATTCAGCTGATAATCACGTGTGATAAGTCCATAAACTGAAAGTGATATTGCTATGATTGCAAAAACAATTGTTAAAATTCTCATCATAACTTTCCACCCCTTTAACATTTCATCTTTTTAATGTATAACTGATGGGATTTTTAAGATTTTTCCAGGATACAAAGTGATTTCATCAAATACATATCGTAATTTTCAGGGTAATAATTTTGTTAACTTTTACTAATCAATTATGTTAAAGTTATTTAATAAACTAAAAAGAAGGTCTTTTTTATGTTAGAAAAACTAAATGTATTTCTCCAAAAATACATTGCTATCTTAACACCATTAAGTTTAGTTTTAGGCGTTTTATTGGAAAGTATAGGACACAATTTATTATTCCTCGTATCTTGGCTGTTTGCTTTTATGACATTCGCAGGAAGTTTAAACATGAAATTTAAAGATGTGAAAATTTTCATTAAGCATCCAGCACTCATTTTATTCTCCATTATCTTTCTCCACCTATTGATGCCTTTATGGGCCTATTTCTTATCGACTGTCATTTTTAATGATCATTTATTAACTGTCGGTTTTGTATTATCGGTTGCAGTCCCTACCGGCGTAACAAGTGTTATTTGGATAAATATCTGTAAAGGAAACTTGCCGTTAGGCTTATCTATTATTTTAATTGATACTCTACTGTCACCGTTTATTATGCCATTAATGCTCTATCTAGTTTCGGGTGAAAAAATTCAATTAGATGTTGCATCCCTTATACTTAATTTAATATTAATGATTGTGTTGCCTACTATTCTAGGTATATTAGTGAATGAATTTTCCAAAGGAGAAATACCAAAGAAATTTGGGAGGAAACTTGCTCCTTTTTCCAAACTGTGTTTATTTGCAGTTATTATGATAAATAGTAGCGCCATTTCTCCTTATTTAAAAAGCTTCAACTTACATCTAATTTCAGTTTTACTTTTAGTCTTTGTAATTGCTGTATCCGGCTATGTTTTTGCTTTAGTTATCGGTCGATATATTATAAAAGACTATCCACAGATGGCCACTTTAGTATTTACAGGAGGCATGAGAAATATTGCAATTGGTGTAATTGTTGCAACCACCTATTTCCCAAGTAAAGTAGCTATGCCCGTTGTTTTTGGAATGCTATTTCAACAAGTTTTAGCATCATTATTTAGCAAATTGGTTACAAAAAATAGAGTATCAATCAATCATTAACTTGAAGAAAAATTTGTTACCTACTACTGGCAACAATTATTGTAGAACACTGGTGTTTAGTACCGGTGTTCTTTTTAATGTAGTTACCGCACTTAACCACTTCATAAAAGCGACCAATGAGTTTTGCTGCACTGATCTTCGAATAACGATTTGTGGCCAAGCAATCCAAAACTTCACGTAATAATAGTTGAACGTCAATCTAATTGAATAATAATGACCATACCCATCTGCCCTCACTTTTACGCTTTTGTTACAAAACGGCATTAGAAATGAAGTATTGACGTTAGGAAATAAAAAATAATTTCCCGGGTAAGCGCAAGATACGACAAGTTTTCCCTGTACTGTAACCTTGCATCCTGTAGTAGATAGGGTTTGAGCGGTAAAGACTTCACTTATTCATTTGTATTCATTTTAGTATAATAGGTTGCTATAAACTAATGTGTTTCATCCAATTTCTGCATCTGCGAGTAGGAAATTAAATATACATTGCCTAAAATGTCAATAGCGTCCCCCTTTACACGTACAGCACAATCTTTGTTCGACGCATAAATATCCATTTTTTCCGAAAAAGAAGAAAGCTCGTCTTGGATTTGCGCAAAGTTATTTTCAAGGTCAAAGTGAGATAGTACGCAAAAATCATCCAGACCTATTCCATCAAAAACAGAGCTAATATCAACTTCATAGCCAAAGTTTTTAGAGCATAACCATTTAGCAGACATGTTGATTGCACCAGCACTTGCCCCCATCACAACGGCTTTGCTTTTTTTAATCCAATCCGACAATTCATATTCCATTAAAAATCCATTTTGTTTAATTGTATCTCCACCCAACAAGAAAATGACCGACGCATTTTGAATTAAAGTTTGCGCATCTTCCTTCTGAACGCAATAATTAATTAAATGATATTCATCAAATCTAATACCTGCCTGATTGAGCCATGAGCGTTCCGTAGCCCCATCATCTTCATAATTAGATGGATTCGAGCTTATCATAGCAAGCGATTTTCTATCAGTGATATCCTCCCGTAATGCCCTGCCTAATTTCTCGGGAAAAAAATTGTTAAACCAACCTAAATAATAGTGAGTTTTCATATATCCCCCTAATAAAGTGTAAATAATGTTTATTTCCTACGGCCTCAACTTTGCCGAGTTCTTAAAAGTAGCTGTTAATTTAATTTATTTAGTAGGTTCTGAAAAAGTACCTTTTAACTTACTGATTTACAATATACAACGATATTAACATAAATAACCAAATTATTACAAAGTAAGAAGTGAAATCTCTGAAATTCCTAATTTGGCAAATATATTCCTATATCACTCTGGACTTACATTATTTATATAAACTATTATTAAAATGAGGTGATACTTTGAAGGGCATTTTTAAATATCTTAAATACATCGTTTTGCTCTATTTAACAGTAAGACTAATTCTTTTTAGTTCAGACTATTTAGAGCCGTTAATCCTTTATTTGTATATTATTTTTGTAGGATTCATTGCATTACTTGGCATACTTCAAGATTTTTTTAATCCAAGTAAAAAAACAGATATGATATTGCGTGTAGTCACAATTATTTTTGCTTTTGGTTTATTGTTTGCATCCTTTATATATAAATCTACTCCTTCAATAATTTTTTCCATAGTAATGTTAATCGCATTTAGCTTTTCATTATTTTCAGAAAAAAAGCAAGAGCATTAATCCCTTTTGCTTTTTTCCTTTCTCCACTAATTTGTTTCTTCTTATACAGCTAGACCATTAATCTTCTATAAGAAGCTACTTTCTTTTGCAAAAGGCTAAACAAAAAAAGCCACTAAATGAGTGGCTTTTTTAGATTTGTAATGAAGTTTGATTACATTTATATGAGAACAATGCTATACAGATGTATTGGAAAAGTATAAGAGACTAGGCTTGGTTTAATTACCATTTCTCATTGTATTTATGCTTTTTAAAATGAATGTACTCTGTATTTTTGATTCTCGTCCACCCACTTATTGCATTCAAAAGAATCATAAAGATGACAAATAAAACTGAACCTGCCATGTAATGACCTAAGAAAAAAGTAACAAACGCTACAACAAAAAGAGATATTATTAAAACAATGCCTACGATTTGTAATTTCCCCTTCTTCTTATCATTCATAAACTCGACCTCCTAACAAATGATTTTCCGTATCTCTTAACATGTAAATATAATTTATTTTACTACGTTTTAAAGTCTTACACAAAAATATCTGAATTATTTAAACAACGAATAAAATCACCTCTAAAAAATGTTAACTATCAAAGATATTATTTCCCAATGGAATTAAACCTTATCGAGAAACTCCCTCTGTTTTTACATTATTTTTCCTATCCAATGACCAAGGATGTTCAGAAGAATAGGAACTTCTTGTTTTTTCCATCGTTTAATATATTTAAAGTTATCATGGGGGTACTGAATGTGAAAGTTAAAAAAATTTTACTAGTAGCTGTTGTATGTCTTTTGTTATCAGCTTGTGCAGGTATGGCAGATTATGATGTAGATTTGCCTAGTGATTATTGGGTAATAAGATCCTCAGCTCATAATATTATTATTTTACGAGGAGACGGTACACTATTTGAAGAAACCTTGGTGCCAGCAAAAGTGACCCAAGTAGGATGGAATGAAAAATTTATTGTAGCTAAACAAGTAAATTTACAAAAGGAATCTAACGAAAGTGACTATTTAATACCTAACGAAAAAAATATACATTATTGGATAATTAATTATAAAACTGATGAAATAATGGGCCCACTTGATGAAAATCAATTTCTCGAAAGAAAAAATGAACTTCAAATACCGGAAAATCTTAAATTGACTGATGTATCGAAACTAAGAAATTCATAAGATAACGAGGTGTTAAGCCTTTTCCCTATCAAGAAGACGCACAGCTTCAATAGCGAAACCATTAGACCAAAATCAATATCATAAGCAATTTCCACCTTTCGCCTCTTAGTGTTTTAATCCCCCACTTAATCAGGATACCCGACAATTCCTTGTCAGAGTAATACGAGCTGTATGAAGTTAACAAAATAACTCTGTCCTTTACCTGTAAAGTTAGATTAATTTGCAGTCCTAATCACAACGAATAACACGTATTTCAGTTTTTTAGGTAAAAAGAAAAAGCATCCTCCTAAGAGGATACTTTTTATAGTATTCCTATACCGTAACTTAAGAATTCAATACATCAAATCTTTGTAACGGAAAGCTTATTAAAAGCATTACAATTGCTAGTGCTAAAAAATATAGAGGCATCGCAATGACTGTTCCATTATGGAAAATCGTCATACCATAAATTATCACGCTGACAATAGTATAATAACCTAAGCTAAATAGCGCACCGGCAGAACCTATGACATCTTGAAAGTCAACGAGTGCTAAGCTTAAACAGTTTGGTAATGCGGTGCCAGTACCAAATAATATAATGAACACACTAATAATCATGATTGGCATTTGACAAGCTATCGGTAAAAAATATACCGTAATAGCGAGAAATGTTCCAATAAGCATAATGATTAAGCCGCGTACAATAATCTTTTCAGGTTTTGTATGGCTAACGAGTCGCTTAGATAGCATCGCACCAGCGATAGCAGCGAGTGCAACGATAATACCTAATAATCCATACCTTGCACTTGTTAGCGTAAAATATTGCGTAAAAATAAAAGGTGCTTCGGTGTAGTAGCTAAATAAAATACCGTTCATGCCACCAATTAATATGCAGTAGCGCCTTAGACGTGCATTTCTAATCATGCGCTTTACTATTGGTAGTATAGGCTTCATTTCGATTGTTACGAGCATTGTTTCAGGTAAGCGAAAATACGCATAGCAAAATATAATGATGCTCATCGTAACTAACACCAAAAATACAATTTTAAAGCCAAAATAATAATCGGTAAATCCTCCGATTAATGGCCCAAGGGCAGGTGTGAAAGCAAGGGCAGCTGAAATTTGAGCAAACAATTTATGACGCTCCATACCAGAAAAACTTTCACGTAAAATCGTTTGTGTCACAATAGAACCAACACTTGCACCAAACGCTTGTATAAAGCGTGCAACTAATAAAACTTCCATTCCATTTGCTAGTAAACAAAGTACATTACCAATAAAATATATAAACACCCCATAAAGCATTGCTTTGCGACGTCCAATTTTATCGGATAAACGCCCAAAGAAAAATACGCCAACAGCAAATGCGATAAAATACACACTCATCGTAAGCTGTGCACTATTCATAGAAGTTGCATAGACTTCTGCGATAGAAGGTAAAGAAGGGCTAAAAATAGTTTCACTTATTTGTGGAAAGCCTACTAATACAATCAGTAATAATAAGCTAGGTGTATTGTTTCCGATGTTTTTCTTCAAAAAAATCTTCTCCTAGATAGTTATAGGTTTGAAAGAAAAACATCGTAGCTTGGGAAATGGTGGCTTCACAAGTTTGATTTTTTCTAAATCTCTCATGAATTCACTTCCTTCTAGATTCAAAATCTACATAAATTATACCATCCAATCGGTTAATACGGTGTCAAATTTTTTTTGCACTAAGAGGAACTTCTCGTCTATGAGCATCAGGCACTTAATCTTCTACTGGATACGTATACCTAATCATCGTTTCACATTGATCATTCGAGCATTCGAAATAATAGGGTTTTTCTGAGTCAGAGCTTACAACTTTTACTTTATATCTAAAAGGAAAAGCATCTTTTTTTGTATATTCTCCAACTTCTATCGATACAATGTTTTCACTTTGTAAATTCAGTGATTGGAATGCCCTCGATGCACCCGTTAATAAAATCTCTTTTTTATGGAAATCATCATATTCATGGTGATTCACATAGGTAGCCACACCTATTGAACAAATGAAGAGAATGGCAAGAGCTAAAATAGATATAAAATTGGATAATTTTTTATTGTCCGATTTTACAGCTATTACAAATAAGCTAATCATAGTTGAAATACAAATATATATAACTGTAAAAAATATAGTAGGCTTTTCAATTAGAGAAAATTGATAAATAAACAATAGAAATAAATAAACAAAAAATAAGATAATCCATATAGTAATTAGAAGTTTTTTATATGTTTTCATAATGGCGCACCTCATTAATTTACTTACAACCGATGCCAATATATTCTTTATTATTCATCAAGGCTTTTGTAGCATAAAAAAGATACTGGTCTGTAGCTTTTCAAAACGATGACTTTAACAGAAGTTATTCAGTAAAAAAGCTTTAAATAAATCATCTATCTTTGAATGGACATGCAATTGTTCTAAAGATTAGATAGCTATTGCTTTCAATTTATCCATACTACCCATATAATGAATAAACTAAAAAGGAGGCTATAATGTGAAACATACTCATATACATCAATGGCAAAAAGAACATAATAAAAGCGTGAAAGATTTCCATAATTACCATACTTTAAAATTAGAAAATGGCGAGAATGGTAATGGTCTATTGGCTAGGTGGGAAAGGTTCATTTACAACAAAGGAAAGGCCTTTTTTAAAGCTATCAAATAGTTTATTAGCTGTTCTTTTTCAGGACAGCTCAAATCTACTTGTTGTCTTTTCTTTCTACTAATCACTTTTTTCTCCCTCGTAACCCACCCTTCCTCTTTTCCATTCCATTAGATTGAAATATTTATTAACCGTTTCTATTCTAGTTAAATTGTGGTTTTAAGCATAATCCACTGAAGTTACCTTTAACTTCCTCTCTCCGTTACCCCGTTTATGTACCAATGTGCTTTTGAAATTATTATCTTATCATTGTTATTATATTTAGCTTCAAGTGCATAATAAGGTTTTGTTAATTTTTTGAATTTCTCTGGTGAAAATTTAACTTCCGCTTCTTGACTTGAAAATGCATACTCCATTTTAAGTTTTCGCAGAAAAATTTCCATAAATTTTATAATAAATGACTCAACAAATTCTAGCGTATTTATTTCATAACTATTGATAATAAATGCTTCCTCTATTTCTATCATAAAGCTATAATAATCATCTTCATGAATAGTCAATCTGATTAATACATCAATAAATGAATGATGAAAAAGAAAATTAGTAACTTTGAATTCACAATAATATACCAATTGATGGACGAATTTCCTACTTTCAGAATTATTTGGATTGCTAATTTCTTTCCAGTTAAAACCGTTAACATCAGTTGAAAATTTTATCGACTTAATTTTCATTCCATTTACATAAAGGAAATTGATTAAACGATCATAAGTAACATTCAAAGTTGTTATATCACTTTTGACAAAACCGATGTTTATAGTTGCTCCCATTACCCAATTGGCCACCTCTTCCATCAAAATCAACCGCGCATTGTGCCATGTAGTACTTTTAAAAGCTTTTAGTAGGCTAACTAGCTAATACTATTAAGATAGTTTTTTGAACATTACAATATGAGGACCGATAGGCGGGTAATCAAAAACATCGCCGAAAGGCTCAAAACCTAATTTTTCATAATACTTTTGAACGCTCGTTCTACCTTTACACCAAAGAAAATTTACACCTCGTGCTGTTATAATATTTTCAGCGAAACTTACTACCGCTCTTCCAGCACCTAACTTTCTATAATCCGCTAAAGAAGCCATTTGCCTTAAACGGTATTGGCTTTCTATAGAAAGCGCAGCGTTATTTTCTATAATAAAAGAGGCAATGCTCACTAGTTTTCCTTCATAAAAAGCTCCAACATGAAACGACTCCTTTTCATGATCTGATTCATACATCGACTCCTCAATACGTTGGTTTTGCCGCAAAATAGTTTGCCTAAGTGTATAAGTCATTTCCGGCTCAATTATTCTAATATCTAACATGTTTCTCCTTCTTTCTAAAATGTGGTAATTAATTAATTCTTTATCTTTGCTAAATAATCCTCCTAAATAGCACCAATTGAGATATTATAGTGGTCTTGCGTATGTCCTATTTTTCGCAACTCGGATCATCTGAAGTGTAAATTCAATCGTAGAAAGACAAAAAAACACCCCGAAGGATGTTAATTATTTTTATTACGAACAAGCTGATTTTCTATACCCGCTCGGTCAATTTGTATCCAATATTCTACGATTTTTTGTTCTTCAATTCTATATACTGCACTGGCTAGTTCGATAACTGGGAGATTTGTTGGCTGATATCCATCCACTTCTCCAACATGCTTACCAACTTGTTTCCAGCGTACATATACTTTACTATCTTGAACGATGAACTCTTGAATTTCTAATGTAAAATGACCGTATGCTTCTATCATTTCTTTTACATGGTCGGCATAATCTTTTGGCGTTCTTAACACCGTTAATTCTTCTTCAGCAATCACTTGGTGTGCAGACACATGCTCTGCCATTAATTCGCTTGCATAATCTGGATTTTTTCCAGAACGTACTTCCTCAAAAAATTTTTTCACTATTTGCGCTGGTGTCATTAGAGTCCTCCGATATCATGTCATTTGCTTGTTTGATAAGTTAGCTACAAACTTACTATACATAATAATATTATAAAGGGCTTAGAATTTACACAATATTCTACAAATCCCACTCTCAAAGCCTGACTACCCTCTATTTAATGCAAAATGAGCTTTCGAAAAACCGCTTCTAGCGAAGTATAATTTAGGTTCACGAACAACAACTTTTTTCCAGCTGTCATTCTAATGGCTCACATAATTCCTCACATGTCTTATTTGATTTCCTGAGCTAATTCTAAAATAATTCCCTCAGGTCCACGAACATAGCATAATTTATAACTATTTTCATATTGCTGAATGTCACTAAAGCGTTCGAAGCCTTTTATTTTCAACTTGGCAACAACTGCTTCAATATCTTCTACTGAAAATGCAATATGTCTTATACCTAGCGTATTGGCTAAAGGTTGCTTTATTTCTATGTCATTTGCCGGCGATATAAATTTGATTAACTCGAGCCAAGTTTGACCGTCTTGTGTTCCTAATCCAACACATGCGACTTTAGCGTTATCAAGACCAGCTGCATAGCCCATCAATTCGCCTTCCATTTCCCATTCACCTTTCACCTCAAGTCCCAAATCGACAAAAAAAGCTTTAGCCGCAGAGAGATCGTTTACAATGACCGAAACATGATCAATTTTTTTAATCTTCACCTTACATACCTCCAAAACAAATATGGGGACTGCTCGACTGCACAATCGCATCCATTTTTAAGTTAATCTGTTTTATTGCCCATTTCTAATCTTTTTCGTTCTAATGCTACTTTATCTCGTTCTAACTTGATTTGTTCAAGTTTAACATCATTTTTCTTTTTTATTTCATAAATAACACCTACCATAAGTGCGATAAATAAAATTGCAAACAATGAGAAAGTACCCATTCGTTCTCCATCTCCTTCTTTATTCAACTTACTTATCGTGTTTGTGAATGCAACACCATTAGTTTATTAAACCTTGCTCCTAGTGTTAATGTTCAATCATTCCTGATCAGTCCATAATACTTTATATAAAAATGCGAGCTCTGCTTCTTCCATGCCAGCAGGTAATTCACCATTTTCGCTCCCAACAGTACGCAGCTCATTTTTTGTAGTCCCTAGCCATGCTACCAAATAAACAGGTTTATTTTTTGTTAACGTAACTTGTTCACTTATTAAATTACTAAAAGAAAAAGCCGTCATACTATTGGGATAAGTTGTCGAAGCAAGCCCAGAAGGTATGCCTGATAATAATTTTAAAGGACGATTTTCGTTATAGTCGCTTATTCCAAATGATATATAAGTATTTTGATAGCTTTCTTCGATTGCTCCCGAGCTCTTTAGTAATTCTTCTTTTAGCTGACCTTTTTTATATACTTCCACAGAAAATTGCAAATCATCCTCTTCTGCTAAAGTACCATTTAGTTTAAAATATTCAATATTTCCTACCCCTGTTTTGCTAATCAGCAGACTTTCCTTTTCACTCTTCGTATATGGTTCGATTGTTAACTGCGTAGCTGCAAACTTTTTATCTTTCTCAACATCCGCACACCCTGCTAACAACAGCAGAATAATGATACATGAACAGTAGCGTTTAAAACTTTGCATTGTTACTCCTTCACTCCTTCGGTGATGTCAAATAGCGCTGTGTAACAGTTATGTAAGTATTACTATATAAAGGCATATAAAGAGTTTTAATATTCCACAATGCCCTAAATTCAGGAATTGGAACTTTTCGATTATAGCAATTGTGATCATACTGATTCACTAATTCCTTTAATGATTCGGCAAGGTAGATATAGTCCTTGTCATAACCGACGACAGGTACAAAATGCAAATGTTTATTTTTTTTCGTACTTTAATAAAAACAATGACCGGCGTACCTTTACTAACTTCGTACTT
>Ga0153921_1000152_pt1 | contig 50826 bp, 39 predicted proteins | sample TSNJ005MetaG_FD_104691 | JGI IMG/M metagenome (GOLD analysis project Ga0153921, IMG submission 104691) | Attine ant fungus gardens microbial communities from New Jersey, USA - TSNJ005 MetaG | ecosystem: Host-associated > Fungi > Mycelium > Unclassified | place: USA: New Jersey, Brendon T. Byrne... | reverse complement strand
GCCGGTGTGCACGTCGAACGCGCGGATCACGCCGCTAGGCTCGTCGGTGGAGACGTTGTCGGTCACGTGACCGCCGATCACCACGAGGTTCTTGGTCACGGCCGGTGGCGAGGTGGAGTAGTAACCGCCGGGGGCGAAGCTGCCGATATTGGCACGCAGGTCGACCTGGCCTTTGTCGCCGAAGTCTTCGCACATCTTGCCGGTGTCGGCGTTCAGGGCGATCAGACGGGTGTCGGCGGTCGGTACGAAGATGCGTTTCGGGCAGGCATTCGGCGCGGCGGCCGGGCTGGCGCTGCCGGTAGGGCTCTGCTCGGAAGCGTAGACGGCGTCATCGTGATACGACACGCCACGGCAGGTCATGTGCGCCCAGCCCTTGAAGTTCTCGGCACCTTCGGTACTGATCTTCGGGTCGAAACGCCAGATTTCCTTGCCGGTGTCCGGGTCCAGCGCGATCACCTGGCTGTGCGGCGTGCACACGTAGAGCATGCCGTTGACTTTCAGCGGGGTGTTTTCGGCGGTGGTTTCACCCGGATCGCCAGCACCAGGAATGTCGCCGGTGCGGAAGGTCCACGCCGGGACCAGCTTGTGCGCGTTCTCCGGGGTGATCTGCGCCAGCGGCGAGTAGCGATCACCATGGGCCGAACGGCCGTAGGAGTTCCAGTCGCCATCGGCCTGGGCCGGCGCAGAACTGGCCATGCCAGGTACCGCGTCGCGGTCCAGTTGGCCGGTCTTGACCATCTCACCCGGGTTGGTGAATTGGCTGGCGAGGGCGGCAGCACCGGCCAGGACCACGGCCACGCTCAGCGCACCGGTGCCCAGCGGGGCAGGCTGGCCACGCAGCAACGGACGGCGAAACCACGGGAGCAGCAGGACGATGCCCAGGGCAAACAGCAGTGCCAGGCGCGGCACCAACTGCCACCAGTCCAGGCCGACTTCCCACAAGGCCCATACGGTACTGGCGAACAACACCAGTGCGTACAAGCCCAGCGCGGCGCGGCGGGTAGCCAGCAGCAACACGCCGGTCAGGGCGATGCCGATACCGGCCAGCAGGTAGTACAGCGACCCGCCGAGCATGCTCAGCTTGACGCCGCCGGCCAGCAAGGCCAGCCCCATGATCAGCAGCAAGATCCCCAGCAACCTGGGCAGCAGGCGGCTTGGGCTTGAAGCACCATCAGTGCTCATAGTGTGTTTCTCCGTTACGTTGGAATTATGTAACCCCGTGCTTCACTGTAGATGACGATTCGGCGCGGGCTTGGTTCAGCGTTAATTCGGTTTTTCTGGGGACAGGCGGTTATCCACAGGCGGGCGATAGACCTTCAGGCGCAGGTCGGTGCAAGACAGCGCTGTCTTCGAGGAGAGGGCAATTCGGCAAAATGGGATCGACCGCGGGAGTGAAACGTTTCAGTTTGTTGCGGCAAGGATAAAGTGCTGGTGCACCAAGCGAAAGCACAAATCGCAAGATGCATCATTTCCGATTTGGTAACAGTGACAGAACGTCGCTGCAAAAAGTGCAGGCGCCGGCTTGCCGGCGATGGGCCCGTGAGGCCGCTATCGCCGGCGAGTCGGCGCCTACAGGCGTGGGTTAGAAGGTGGTGCGGATACCCAATTGCACGCTTCTGCCCGGTGCCGGCGCGATGTCACGCAGGATCGAGCTGGCGTAGCGCACGGTCTGGTTGGTGAGGTTTTCGCCGTTCACAAACGCCAGCCATTGGCTGCCGCCGACGTTGAAGCGATAGCCTGCGCTCGCGCCCAGCGTGGTGTAGCCGTCGGTGCCGCTCTCGTTATCCGGCACCCGGCCCTGGCCGGCGGCATGTTCCACATCGATACGTGCCTGCCAGCGGTCGAGTTCCCACAGCAGGCCGCTGTTCAAGCGCAGCGGCGCAATGCGCGGCAAGGCTTCGCCGGTGTCGAGATTGGTGGCGCGGGTGTAGTCGCCCGACAGCTCCAGAGCGAACTTGCCGAAGGCGCTTTCACCGAGTTTCCAGTGGTCCTGGGCTTCAAAGCCGGCAAATCGCGCACGTACACCGGAATATTCGTACTCAGGGATACCGCCGGCGTCTTCTTCACCTTCATCGTTCAGCGTACGACCGGTGCCCAGCAAGCCGATGTAATTGGAGAAGTGGCTGTAGAACACGCCGAAGCTGCCCTTGTGGGTGCCGTTGTCGAAACGCAGGGCCAGGTCGCTGGACACGGCTTTTTCTTTCTTCAGGTTGGCGTTGCCCAGCTCATAGGTACCGGTGGCGACATGCGCACCGTTGGCGTACAGCTCGTAGAACGTCGGCGCGCGCTCGGTATAGCCGAGGGTCGCGGCCACCGACCAGATCGGCGTGAGGGTGTACACCGCGCCCGACGACAGGCTGCCGGCGGTGAAGTCATTGCTTTTGTCGGCGCCGGCAAAGCGCTCGTTGCCCTTGGCGTCCGGGTCGACGCTGGTGTGTTCCAGGCGTCCGCCGAGGCTGAGTTTCAGGCGCTCGGTGGCCTGCATTTCTTCGAGGATAAACAGCGCGCCGGCCGTGGTGTCGGTCTGCGGCACGAACGCTTCTTCACCGAGGGCGGAGAACTCGTTGCGGGTGACCTGTGCGCCGACCACCCCGTCGAGCGGGCCAAGTGGCTGGTGACGGGCTTCAACCCGTGCCTCATAACCCTTGTTCTTGAAGATCGTGCCGGTCTCGCCGCCTTCGATTTCACGGTGCTCGTAGTCGGTGTAGCCCGCGTCGACTTTCACCGAGGTGAACGGGCCTTGCAGGTTGCGGACTTCGGAGGCGAACGCGTAGTGATCCTGCTTCATGCGGATGCGCACGTCCTGCTCGGCGGGGGAGCCGTAGTTGGCGTCGTAGCTGCTGTAGGACAGCCCGGCGTAACCGTCATCCCAGGTGTAGGAACCGCCCACCGCGCCGCCGTCCTGGCGTCCGTCGCTGTTGCCCAGGCGGCCGTTCTTGCCGGGAGCGTCATCGGTTTCCGGGGCGTGGCGACTGCGTGCCTGGCCGGGGATTTTCAGGTCGTTGAATTCCCGCGCATTCGCATCCAGGTGCAAGGCGAAGGTGCCGTTGCCGGCTTCCAGCTTGCCGGCGCTGCTGCGCGTGGTGTCGGCGCCGCCGTAGCGCAATTCACCGGCACCGTGGATGCCTTCGATGGCTTCGGTGGGAATGCGGTTGTCGAAGGTGTTGACCACGCCGCCGATGGCGCTGCCGCCGTACAGCAGCGCTGCCGGGCCGCGCACGATTTCGATGCGGTCGACGTTGACCGGGTCCAGTGGCACCGCGTGGTCGTAGGACAGCGACGAGGCATCCAGCGCGCCCACGCCGTTGCGCAGGATGCGGATGCGGTCACCGTCCTGGCCACGGATGATCGGCCGGCTGGCGCCCGGCCCGAAGTACGAAGACGACACGCCGGGCTGCTTGTTCAGGGTTTCGCCGAGGCTGCCTTTTTGTTGCAGGGTCAGATCATCGCCTTCCAGCACGGTGGTCGGCGAGGCGAGTTGCTCGCTGCCCAGCGGGTTGCCGGTGATGACTTGGGGTTGCAGTTCCAGGGCGTGGGCTTCGGAGCAGATCAACAGGGCGGCGGCAAGCGGGGTCAAGCGCCACAGGGAGGAGAGGGACATCGGACATTCCTTGGCAAAACGGCAAAAAAGAGAAGGCTGCAGACGGTATCGAACGGCTTACTTTTGATAAGTATCGTTACAATATAACATCTCTTTTTTCGCTGAAAAGGGGAACTTTCTCCCACGGGCTATATTCAATGCAGTGCTTCCACCGGTACGCCCCGTCGGCTAAGGTGCGCGGCTGTATTTCCTCTTATTGCAAAAGGCCCGGCATGACCGCGACAAGCAACGACCCACTCCACGGCGTGACCCTGCAACACGTCCTCACCACCCTGGTGGAACATTACGAATGGGAAGGCCTGGCCGAGCGCATTGATATCCGCTGCTTCAAGAGCGACCCGAGCATCAAGTCGAGCCTGACCTTCCTGCGCAAGACGCCGTGGGCGCGGGAAAAAGTCGAAGGCTTGTACGTCAAGCTGATGCGCACCAAACGCCCGCTGGACTGACCTCATGAAGCGGTATGTGGCGGCAGCGGCGCTGGCCGGATGGATCGGCTTGGCAATTCAGCAATACCTGATCTTCTCTTCGCGCTGGGACGCCGGCGCCAGTCTGCTGGGCGGGCTGATCAACTTTTTCAGTTTCTTCACCGTGCTGACCAACACCCTGGCGGCGGTGGTGTTGAGCTATGCGTGGGTCAAGCGCGACTCGCCGGCGAAGCGGTGGTTTCTCGCGCCCGCGGTCAGCAGTGGCATCGCAGTGAGCATCGTGGTGGTGGGCCTCGCCTACAGCCTGTTGCTGCGGCATTTGTGGCAGCCCGAAGGCTTTCAATTTATCGCCGATGAGCTGCTGCACGACGTCATGCCGGTGTTGTTCGTCGTGTACTGGTGGCGGTATGTGCCCAAGGGCCATCTGCGCCTGAAACACATCGGCCTGTGGGTGATCTACCCGCTGGTGTACTTCGGCTATGCGCTGCTGCGCGGGGATTTGCTCGGGCAGTATCAGTACCCCTTCATCGATGTCGGCACCCTCGGTTATCCACAAGTGTTCGTGAATGCCGGGGGGATTCTGGCGGGCTTTGTGCTGGTTGCACTGACCGTGGTGGGGCTGGATAAGCGCATCAAGCCCCGCTCCTGATTGATTCTTTCCTTACCTACCCGGCGAGCACCGTCTCGTCGAGCGGTTGCGCGCCTCTTCTCGAACGCTTCAACTCATTAGTTAATCTTTCCGCATGAAAGCGTTGACTTTCAAGGTGATGTAGTTCGGTTCTTACAGTTATAGTTGCCGACAACTCAGCATTCATAAACTTCATGTCATCCACGTCTTACAGATGAATATAAAGTTTTGGCAAATTGCCATAATTTTCTTATAAGTCTTGGCGTCGCCAGGCTACGTCATTAAATGAACGGGCCGACTTTCCTTTTAAAGTTTGCACTGGATAATCACTCGGGCTCATCAAGCGAGTTGAGTTGCAATACAAGTAATTGGAAAAAGGTAGGGCGTTCTGCGCGCTCAGGCGTCGGAATGACTTAATGACGTTTATTACTCTGTGAGCCTCTAGACATGAAAGCCAAAATGAACACTGTGCTGTTATCCATCGGGTTGTTGGTAGGGTCTGTGTCTGTTGCCCAGGCGGCGGATGGAACGGTCACCTTTTTGGGTTCGGTGCATTCCGGCGCCTGCTCCATCAAGCCTGACTCCGTCGATCAAACCATTCCCCTTGGCGCGATTGCCAAGCATCAGTTGCAGGCGGGTGGGAAGTCCGAGCCACGGCGCTTGCTGATTGAACTCGAAGGTTGCGACCTGGCCGGCCTCACCGATAACACGGTGACCACGACCTTCACCGGGGCGCCATCCGGCGTGGTGCCGGGTGCGCTGGGCACCGTCGGTAGCGCGGGCAACGTCGGCATCATGATGACCCATGGCAGTCAACCCGTTCGATTGGGCGTGCCTACCACGCCGCAGATCATTGCCACCGGTGATAACACGCTGGAGTTCGGTGCCTATGTGCAAGGCGCTGCTACGGGCGACGTGTTGCCGGGTGATTTCAGCGCGGTGACCAATTTCACCTTGGCTTATCAGTAAGCTTTTTCCCCCGCCACCCAGCGTGGCGGGGGAGGCGGGTGGAGGCACTGGTGAAAACATTCGTAAGTCTCGCTATCACCTCTTCTTTGGCGATGTTCGCCAGCCCTTGGGGGGTTGCCCAGGAGCTTGCGCACGGGGATGGGCTCGTCACGCTGGGAGGAGAGGTCGTTGACTCGGCCTGCGGGTTGGAGTTGGTCAGCGTCGATCAAACCATCGATATGGACCCTGAGCCTATCGGCCGGTTTTTACGACGCGCCAGGGGCGGCGACCAATCCTTCCAGCTGCGCCTGGTCAATTGCACATTGAGTCGCACCGATCCGTTACGCCCCGGGGTAACGCTGCCCGACTGGCAGCACCTGCGGGTGACATTTGACGGTCCCTCCGACAGGGAGGGTCGCTCTTTTGCTGTATTGGGTGGCTCGCAAGGTGTTGCTCTCAATATCCAAGATTCGGTTGGCCAATTAAGTATTCCCGGTCAGCCGATGACACCGCACCCCTTGGCGGAAGGCGACATGACGCTGCACTTCACGCTTCATTTTGTTGGCAACGGATTGCCCATAGTGGCCGGAGCACACCGCGCCACCGTGCGATTCAAGTTGGAATATTTCTGAACTTTGATGGGTTGCTTGCATGTTGAATACGGCGAAGGTCAAGAATACGCTGCGCTCAAATTTTTTTAGTGGGTTGATATTATTACCGAGCACGGCTATGGCGAGCGGGGATATTGAGTTCAATACAGACGTCCTCGATCTAAGTGATCGGACCAATATTGACTTGTCTCGGTTTGCCCGCAGCGGTTTTATTCTGCCTGGCACTTACTCGATGGTGGTGCAGATCAATAATCAGGCGATGGCCGAGCAATCGGTGGCGTTCTATCCCCCCGATAATGATCCCAAAGGCAGCCAGGCCTGTTTGTCGCCGGCGCTTGTGGACCTGCTGGGCCTGAAAGTGTCGAGCGCTGCCGAACTCAAGTGGTGGAAAGGCCATGACTGCCTGGATATAGAAAGCTTGCCGGGCATGGAGGCCAGTGGCGATCTGGCCACCTCCACGCTGAACATCAGCGTGCCCCAGGCCTACCTTGAATACAGCGCCATCAATTGGGATCCACCTTCCCGCTGGGATGAGGGCGTGCCGGGGCTGCTGATCGATTACAACATGACGGTGCAGTCCCGCTACCAGAAGAATGACGGCACCCGTAACAACTTGACGGGTAACGGCACCGTGGGGGCGAATGCCGGGGCCTGGCGCCTGAGGGCGGACTGGCAGGGGCGTGTCGAAAAGGGCCTCGACAGTGGGTACGGCGATCCACAACAACTGGAGTGGAGTCGTTACTACGCGTATCGCGCAGTGCCTGCGCTGAAGGCGCGCCTGACGGTGGGAGAGGACTATCTGTACTCGGACCTGTTTGACAGCTTCCGCTATACCGGTGCCGCACTCGTTTCGGATGCAAGCCAGCTGCCACCCAACTTGCGCGGTTATGCCCCGGAAGTGGTGGGCGTCGCCAAGACAAACGCCCGGGTTGTTATCAGCCAGAAGGGCCGCGTGCTGTATGAAACGCTGGTCGCTGCAGGCCCGTATCGTATCCAGGACCTCAATGACGCCGTCAGCGGCACCCTGGATGTACGGGTGGAAGAGCAGGATGGTTCGGTCCACACCTTCCAGATCGATACGGCAGGCATTCCCTACCTGACGCGTCCTGGCCAGGTTCGTTACAAGCTGGCGTTGGGGCGGCCCTCCGATCTTCAATACGGCGCCAATGGCAATTTTTTCGGTACCGGTGAGTTCTCCTGGGGCGTCAGCAATGGCTGGTCGCTGTTCGGCGGTGCTATCACCGATAACAACTACCGTGCGTTGTCTGTCGGTGCCGGTCGTGACCTGTTGGCGTTCGGCGCCGTATCGCTGGATGTCACCCAGTCCCACGCCAGCGTGTGGAATCAGGCGCTCTCGGGCAAATCCTACCGCCTTCAATACTCCAAGCACTTCGAGCAGTACGACAGCCAGGTGACGTTTGCCGGCTACCGGTTTTCCGAGAAAAACTACTTGAGCATGAGTGAGTACCTGGACGCCAGCCATTACGGGTTGAACGGCGAGCTCGGCGGGATCGAGAACGTAGAGATCATCGAGGGCTGGAAACCGATTGGCGACAGCAAGTCACTGTATACGGTGACGCTCAATAAACAGTTTCGTGACCTTGGGGCGACCGTCTACGCCAGTTACAACAAACAGACGTATTGGGGGCGCCCGGACACTCAGCGCTGGAACCTGTCCATGTCGCGCTACTTTAATCTGGGGACAGTCAGGAACATGAGCCTGTCCCTGAATATGTACCGCAGTCAGGAATACGCCTACAAGGATAGCGGAATGGCGCTGACGGTCAGCCTGCCATTGGGGCGCAGCGGCACACTGTCGCTGGATGGCAGCAGGACCTCGGGCAAAGAGAGCTATGCCACGCGTTACAGTGACCGCCTCGATGAGCGCAATAGCTATCAGCTCAGTGCAAGTGACAACTCTACCAGCGGTTACCTGAGCCATATTGGCGACCAGGCTGACATCGATCTCAGCGCCAGCACACAACAAGGCAATGGCAGGACCCTCAGTGCGTCTGTTCGCGGTGGCGGCACACTCACGCCCTATGGTGCAGCCCTGCACCGAACCAATGCCGTTGGCGGAACCCGTCTGATGATCGATTCCGGCGGGGTACCCGACGTGCCTGTGCGGGGCTACGGCGTGTCGACCCGCACCAACATTTTCGGCAAGGCGGTGATTTCCGATATCAGCAGCTACCAGCGCACGGCCGCCAGTGTCGACCTGGAGAGCTTGCCGAGCAACGTCGAAGCCACGCAGTCGGTGACGCAACTGACACTCACCGAAGGGGCCATCGGTTATCGATCGCTGGAGGTGATTGCCGGTGAAAAGGCCATGGCCGTGCTGCGCCTGCCGGATGGCAGTTCACCGCCCTTCGGCGCGACGGTGAAGAACCTAAAACAGCAGGACACCGGGATTGTGAACGACGGCGGTGCTGTTTACCTGAGTGGCATCCAGGCCGGCGAGCAGATGATTGTCAGTTGGAGTGGCCTCGAGCAATGCCTGCTCACGCTCCCTGTGGTTTTGCCAGCCGACAGCTTGAGCGATGCCCTGCAACTGCGCTGCCAGAGTGTAGCCACTGATCAATCCTCACCCGAGCCAGCATCGCTGACCGGCAAGCGTACCGATACGGAGAACCCCGCCTCATGATGCTCAATACGCGCTCTAGATTCCTGCTCTTCGCACTCTTGGCTACCGGCCTGAACCCGGCCGCCAACGCTGCGGTTGGCCTGGATCGCACCCGTGTGATCTTTGAGGGTGGCAAGGATGCCACCAGCGTGAACATCACCAATAACAACACCCAGTTGCCGTACCTGGCCCAAGGGTGGATCGAGGATGAGCAGGGCAACAAAATCACCTCGCCCTTGATCGTGCTACCGCCGGTTCAACGCTTGGAGCCCGGTAAACAAAGCCAGGTGAAAGTTCAGGCGTTGCCGGCGGTCAAATCGTTGCCCCAGGATCGCGAGACCGTTTACTACTTCAACCTGCGGGAAATTCCGCCGCGCAGCGACAAATCCAACACCCTGCAAATTGCGCTGCAGACCCGCATCAAATTGTTCTACCGCCCCCAAGCCATCATGCCCAGCCAGCAGGACTTGTCCAACCCCTGGCAGGAAAAGCTCACCCTGACCCGGCAGGGCGACCGATACCAGGTGAATAACCCCACGCCTTACTACGTGTCCCTGGTGGACGCGCGCAGCAGCAAAGACGGTAAAACCGTGGCGGGCTTTGAACCGGTGATGATCCCGCCCAAGGGGACGCTGGCCTTGGGGCCAACGGCCACGGCACTTGGCCAGGCCCCGTATTTGGCCTACGTCAACGATTACGGTGGACGCCCGCTCCTGGCGTTCACCTGCAGTGGCGAAACCTGCACCGTGAACGCGCAGGTCTCATCGCCTAATGAGTAGCGCCTGCTGCGGGAGAACGTCATGAAGTCGCACACCGTGAAAGTCTTGGGTTGCGTGTTATGGGTCCTGGCGGCGCGGGCAGGCGCCGAGGATGACGAAGGCATCGATGGCCAACGTGGGCGGTTGAACGTTAACGGGTCCATGCATGAGTCGCCTTGCAGCCTGGAGATGACATCGCGCCATCAAACGATTGACCTGGGCGCCGTGTCGGCCAGCCTGCTGCTACGACCTGGCGACCAGGCGCCATCAAGGGCATTTCAGCTGCGCTTCCAGGATTGCCAGCGCACCGCCGGCAGCATCCGCAGCGAGCGTACCGGGAACCTGGCATGGAGCTCCCATCAACCGGTGTTGTCGGTCACGTTTCTCGCGCCTGCCGATGCCGATGATCCACGGCTGGTCAAAGTGCAAGGCATCACCGGGATGGGGCTGCGGTTGACCGATGCCCTGGGTCGGGACGTGCAACTGGGCTCCCGGGGCGAACCGTTGTTTCTGACCGAGGGCGGCAGTCTCCAGACCTGGAATGTTCAACCCACGCGCACCTCCGCGCCGTTGACCAGTGGGGCCTTCCGCGCCGTCGTGGATTTCAGGCTCAGTTATGAGTGAGGCCAATGTAATGACCAAGGCAGTCGGCCCGCGGGCCATTCTTATTGGGGCAGGCCTGCTGTGGGTCGCCAGCCAGGGTGTGCAGGCCGACACCAACCTGATTATCCGCGCGGTCATCATCGCACCTCCGCCGTGCATCATTAATGGCGCGAGTACGCTCAATGTGCCCTTTGGCAATGACCTTCTGACGTCACGGGTGGACGGTGTCAACTACCGTCGCAACGTGCCTTATACCGTCACCTGTGATGCCCCTTTCAGCAACGCCATGAGACTTGAACTCAGGGGCACGGGGGCTTCGTTTGATGCTCGCGTACTCTCGACCCGCAACCCGAATCTTGGGGTGAAACTGTTCATCAACGGTGCGGATTGGCCGCTGAATGCGGCTGTGAATTTTACCTATCCCAACTTCCCCGTCGTGCAGGCAGTACCGGTCAAGCGCGCGGGCAGCGTCCTGCTCGGGGGCGCATTTGATGCCGCCGCCACGCTTGTGGTCGATTACCAATGATGAGGAATGCGCAATGACATGCGGGCAGCAGCGAGCCTTGCTCGCCTTGTGTTTGATCGGCCTGAGCAGCAATGCTTCGGCCAACTTGACGTTCAGCGGGACGCTCAACGAGCCACCGCCCTGCACGATCAATGCGGGGAACACGATCGAAGTCGATTTCGGCGATGTCGGCGTCAAGCGAGTCGATGGCGTGAGATACCGTCGAGCGCTCGGCTACATCATCAGCTGTGGTAGCGCCACGCTCCCGTGGGTGCTGAAGTTGAGTGTCAACGGCACACCCACGACGTTCGACGGCTCGGCTGTGCAAACCAGTGCGACAGGCCTGGGCATTCGGATATTCCAGAATAACCTGCCGTTTCGACTCAATACGCCATTGGACATAACCGTGTCGTCCCCGCCGATGTTGGAAGTCGTGCCGGTCAAACAGCCGGGTGCAACGCTGGCCCCCGCACGGTTCACAGCGGTGGCCACGCTGTTGGCCGAATACCAGTAGGAGTTGAATCCATGGGACATGAGAGTGTTCATCCCAGGTGGCTGTGCGCCGTGCTGGCCTGGGTGCCAGCCTTCAGCCTGATACCCGAGGCGTCTGCGACGGACAACCTGAATTTCAAGGGCAACCTGGTTGAGCAGGCTTGCAACATCAGGCCTGGCGACGAGGCAATCACCCTGGAGCTCTGGGACCTGACCAGCAAGCACCTCTACATCAACACGCGCTCTGTGGGCAAAGGCTTCAAGCTGCATCTGGAAGACTGCGACACCACCATCGGCAACACGGTGACCATCACCTTCGGCGGTGTGGAAAACCGGGCGCTGCCCGGGTTGTTCGCGCTGGATAGCGGCAATGGTGCCTCGGGTATCGGGCTCGGTCTGGAGACGCTGAGTAACAAGCCATTGCCCGTGAACAAAGTCAGCGACGAACAGGTTTTGGCCAATGGCAGCAATGTCATTGAGCTCAAGGCCTACGTGCAGGGGGAGCCGGATGCCCTCAGGGAGCAGACCATAGGGCACGGAGCCTACAGGGTGACCTCGACGTTTACGCTGGACTACCCGTAGCGCTGTGAATCGTAACTCATAGGCCGCCACGGCCTCGGACGAACTTCAACTCTCTTCTGGACGGCACCAGACCGCAGGCCGATATTCGCTGCGCGGTGCCAGGGGAGGGAAGCCACGAGATATAACAAATGAAACGACTGCATGTAGCCATCGTGACTCTCGTCTTGCTGGGTGTCGGTACGACCGCGCAGGCGGTTGATTGCCGGGTGAATGGCGGACCCTGGGTCAATGGTAATCCCAACCTGGTTGTGCCGGTCACGGTCACCCTGAGCGCAGACCGCACGCGGGTTTTTATGGAAGGGGCAAGGCTGGAATGTCGATTTACCCCTGATGGAGGTCCATCTTCGCGCGAAGACTACTGGACCACTGGCAGCGTCGCAGGCGCCCCCTGGTCTCCCGGCCCCAAGTTCAGCACTCAAGGGACGGGATTGCGGATTAACGGCGCGTTCTATAACACCCCTGTCCCGTCGGGTATTCGGATAGCCACTATTCCGAACAATATGGCTGCTTACCCGATCAATATCACCCCCTACATTCTGTTGCGTAACTATCCGGCTACGCCGATCGACGTGCGAATAGGGGACAACCTCGGGCTATTGCGCCTCACCAGTTCGAACAATTACGACGCCACCCGGCCGCAACTCACCGTCACTTATACGGCCGCCAACACCTTCACCATTTCCCCGTCTACCTGCACGATCAACAATAACAACCCGATCGAGATCAACTTCGGCAATGTTCACCAGAGAGCAATCGGTACCGATCCGCTGACCACGACCATCCGCAGCAACCGCCGGCTCACTTATTCATGCCCGGACGGCGGGATTAGCACACCGATCACGATCACTTACAAAGGCACCGCCTCTTCGTTCGACACACGTCTGCTGCGAATGACCAACCCGGACGTGGGGACGGCCCTTGTTCGTGGCGCAGGTGCAGTTCATGTCAACGGTTCATTCCTGACCCAAATTACCAACAGTGCGGGGGGCGACGATGTGACGTTTTCCCTGGTCCGGCGAGCAGGCTCCCTGCCTGCCGCCGGAGCCATCAGCGGCAGCGGAGTACTCGTAATGGGGGTGCCATGACACACCCCTGGCGTGCGGCTTACTCCTCTTCGCTGCCGTCCGCACGCCAGTAGCCCACGGCCTTGAGGAACTCCTCATTGACCTTATGGGTGTCCAGCAGCACCCGGCGTACCTGGCGCGATAGCTTGGTTTCGGTGGCGACAAAGCAGTACAGCGAGCCACTCGGCAGCGTGAGGTTTTTCACGCGGTCGAGCAGGTCGTCCTGACCGCGCACCACCCAGATCACCTCCACATCGGCGGCGCTTTGCAGCGCTTGTTGTTCCGCCGCATCGGCGATCTCGATCACCGCCAGCACCTTGCGCCCCGCCGGCAGTTCTTCCAGGCGGCGGCCGATGGCCGGCAACGCGGTTTCGTCGCCGATCAGCAGGTAGCTGTCGAAGATGTCCGGCACGATCATCGAGCCGCGTGGCCCGCCGATGTACAGGTGCTGGCCGACCTTGGCCTGGTCGGCCCAGGTGGAGGCGGGGCCATCGCCGTGCAATACGAAGTCGATGTCCAGTTCACCGATGTCCAGGTCATAGCGGCGCGGCGTGTAGTCACGCATCGCTGGCTGCGGGCCTTCGCCCTTGATGCTGAAGGTCGGGCTTTCCAGCGCGGCCTGTTCGGCAGCGTTCTGCGGGAACAGCAACTTGATGTGATCGTCGCTGCCCAGGCTGATAAACCCGGCCAGTTCCGGCCCGCCGAGGGTGATGCGGCGCATGCGCGGGGTGATGTCGACCACGCGCAATACCTGCAGGCGGCGGCGTTTGATCTCGTGGGTCACGCGGTGGATGGCTTGAGTATTCATTGAGCTTTCCCGTCGGCAATGGCTTGGGCGGTGCTGTTGAGCAGCGCCGCGACACGAACGATTTCTTCCGGGCTCCAGCGCCCGTGGTGCGAATGCAAGGCGTGGCGCAGGTTGTGCACCGCCTCGTGGATTTCCGGTGGACGGTCATGGCCGCGCAGCGAGCGTTTGCTCACTTCCATGCGCAGGCGAATGCCGTCGAGGGCCACCGTCTGTTCGCTTAAGAAGAGACGACCGGCGTCGGTGATTGTGTAGCGTTTTTTTCCGCCTTCGGCGTCGCCGGCGATCAACTCGCTTTCTTCCAGGAAGGTCAGCGTGGGGTAGATCACCCCGGGGCTGGGGCTGTAGGCGCCGTCGAACAGGGTTTCAATGCGGCGGATCAGGTCGTAGCCGTGGCACGGCTGTTCGGCGATCAACGCCGGCAGCAGCAATTTCAGGTCACCCGGCGCAAAGACGCGCGGGCCGCGCCCACCGCGTTCGCGGCCAGGGCGTTTTTCGAAGCCATCGCGGTCGTCACCGTGGTCTCGGTGGTGATGAGGGTCTCTCACTGTCGTGTTCTCCTGTCTGATTTAGATACAACTTAAGATATATCTTACGTAAAGCGCAAAACCGTCTGACGAACGGTAGCGACAGGAAAACGCGGCTGCGCAAGGTGGCCGCCGCCTCCGAACAGGGCCTGGCCTTATCAGCGAATCAGCGCGGCTAAATGACCATTTTATGAAGACACCATCAGCGGGTTCAGTGGAGTTATTGCTCTAATGGCGGGGAATAACCAGAGCCGCTCTGGTGTGTAGCTGATGTCCTACAGAGTGCGGATTTATATAAGTAGTACTGTCCATGTTTGCGTGTAATAACAAGATAACAGTTAATATTCATCTTTTTGAATTCTATGGTTTTTTTCTGTATTTGCGTGTCGTGTTTAATTACGGGTCAGCGCGAAAGGGCCGGCATCATCAAGTGGCGTTTCGAGGGACTATTTGCCTGCTTCGCAAGACCGGATTATTGGGTTTCGGCGGGGCGAGAAAACAGTTTTCTCAACTAACATTTGATGTCACCACAGGTACTAAAAATGCTTAAAAAGACCGCTTTCGTCCTGCCTCTCGTTGCTTTGGCGATCGGCTCCTCCAGCGCTTTCGCTGCCGGTGAGGCCAGCAGCGTCATCAACATCAAGGCGACGATTCCTACCAAGCAGTTCCATGTGCTGCCACGTGATCCCAACTTCGGTCGCGACGAAACCATGAACTACAACCCCGTCACCGGTGAACTGAGTTCGCTGCGCGCCACCTACGACCTGAAAAACACTGACGGTTCGATCCACGCCTACATCGAAGGCGGTCCCGCTTCGTTGACCAACGGCACCTCCGCGATCGCACTGACCAACACCTTCAACGGTGTAGTCCTGACCGGCGCGCCACTGGAAGTGGCCGATGATGCAAGCACCACCCCAGGCACCCAGGCTGACCTGGTCGTGGCTGCCGCCAAACCTGCAGATGGCGTATCCGGGTTGTTCACCACCAACTACACCATCGTCTTCGACCACGTGCCACGCGTCACACAGTAAGGCCTGATCAGCACCGGCTTATTGTTGGGTAGCGATACCGGTCGACAGGCAGTCGCTGTCGGTCGACCGGTTTTGCGTTTGAAGTCCGAAATCAGAGTATTCCGTTCATGTTCCCGATGACTTCCATCGCGGCAGCGCTTGCCTTGTTGTTTTGTGCGGGCGCGTTGGCGGCAGGTACCGCCGAAGGCACAACACCGCGTAGTTTGCTTTCCCAGGCCAAGGGATTGCCGGCGGACTTTGAAGAGCACTTTTTTGATGTCCCCCTGGCCGTCAGGGTTGAACTGGACCAGGAGTTTGTCTCCGAGGCAATGATTGTCCTGACCCGTGACGACCGCCTGACCCTGCTCGACTTTACCGACCACGACGGCAGCGTCATCAAGGATGAAGAGCGCGACTACTGGGCCGATTACCTGAAGCAGGGTGTGGCGCTCGGTGCCTGCGCCAGCAACTGCCCCTCGGGGCTCATGGCCGTGCACTACAACCTGGAAAACTCCACGGTGTCCCTGCTCACCGAAAACGCCGAGCGTGATGCCCAGGAGCAGCGTTATTACTTCCTGCCCACCGGCGGCAGCACCGGCCTGATCGTGCGCAACCAATTGAACCTCAGCGGCGGCGAAGGCCAGGACCTCGGCGGGCGCTTCGGCGTCGACGCCAGCAGTAGCCTGGGCCTGTGGAGCCAGACGCTGAACATGCAGTTCTCGCGCCTTGGCGGCCCCGATGACGATGACCTCAACCACGCGGTGTACGCGCTCTACACCCAGCGTGAGCTGGAAGGCAACTTCCTGCGCCTGGGTTACTTCACGCCCAATGCCGAAGGCCTGACGCGCCAACTGCGCACTTTCGGGGCCAGCCCCGACACCGCCGTCGGCGTGATGTACGGCAGTTCCGACAGCCTGGTGATCAGCAACGCCAAGCCTGCGGTGTACCCGATCTACGTCACCGCCAGCCGTCAGGCGTCGGTGGAGATTTATCGCAATGGCCTGCTGATCAACACGCAGCCGGTCGGCAGCGGCTTGCACAGCCTCGACACGCGGCCCCTGCCCGGCGGCATCTATGAAGTGGAAGTGCGCCTGGTGGAAGACGGCCAGATCACCAGCACCACCCAGGAGTTGGTGTACAAACCCAACAACTGGCGCAACCACGACGAGCGCTGGCGCTACAACCTGTTCGCCGGCCAGGAAAGCAAGCTGCTGAGCAACTTCGACGAGCAGAGCAGCGGCAGCCCGACTGCCGGCGTCTCCCTCAACTACCTGGCGCATCCGCGTGTGGTGCTGGGGGTGTCCGGGCGCCAGGTCAAGGACAACATGCAGTACGGCACCTCGTTCGACTGGACCCTTGCCGACCAGGCCAGCCTGTATGCCAACGTCTACTGGACGGAAAAATACGGCACCGGCCTCGACTTCAATGGCCTGTACAACTACGGCCTGGGCAGCGTGGTGTTCAACCACACGCGCAGCTGGCTCGACACCCGCAACACCTACGAAACCCTGCCCGACGGCACGCGCATTCGTCAGCGCGACGTGTTCATCGGGCAGACCAGCAATTCGTCGATTTCGGTCAACCACCGCCTGAGCAACCTGCGCTCCATCAATGCCCGGCTGTTCTACAGCGAGGGCAACAACGAAGGTGTCGGCCTGGACCTGGGTTGGACCGAACGTACCCACCTGTTCGGCAACGACGCCAACTGGCGCGTGTCGGTGTTTGACCGGCCTGCCAGCTTCGCCACGGGCGAGCAGCGCAATCGCGGGGTCGACCTGAGCATCAGCCTGGCCCTCGGCGCGCCGGGCGAGCAATGGTCCGCCAGCATCGGCACACGGACTTCCCGCGACGGCACCCGGGACAACAACGCTTCGCTGACGTACCGCAAGGACCTGCAGGACCACCTGCTGCAAAGCGTGTCCGCCACGACAACCACCGACACCTACGGCATCGGTTTGTCCGGCATGGCCAGTTTTGAAAACGAGTACGTCAACGGTGACGGCTACCTGCAGCGCTCCTCGTTCAACGACGACTTGAGTGGCGGCCTGAATCTGGACAGCACGTTCGCCGTCGGCCAGCAAAAGATGGTGATGACCAGCCAGTACCACGGCAACGGCTCCGGGCTGATCGTGGACGTGGAGACCGATGTCGACGACATCGCCCTGCGTGCCGACGACCTGAGTGGCGGCAGCACGGCCTTGCGTCCCGGTCGCAACTTCATCCCGATCACTGCCTACAAGGGCAGCTCGGTGAGTTTCGACTTCGACGGCAACCATGCGCCGTCGGCCTCGATCCAGCCGCCGCGCACGCGCTACCACCTGAACAAGGGCGGGGTGGAGTACCGCAAGATCAGCGTGATGCAAACCGTCACCGTGCTCGGCCGCCTGGTCGACCCCCAGGGCAAACCGCTCAAGGGCCTGCACGTCATCAATCACGCCACCCGTGGGGTGAGCGAGGTCGACGGGTTCTTCTCGCTGGAAATGAACGCCAGTTCACCGACCCTGGAAGTGCGCCGCAATAACCAGTTGCTCTGCCAGTTCCGGCTCGACCCCTCCAAGGCCCGCAGTGAAAACAACCTGCTGATGATCGGCGATTTGCGCTGCACGCCGGACACGTTGGCCGAGTCCACCGCCACTGAACAGATTGCCGGTTGAGCATGATGACGAGAAAATCCAAGGTTATGAACAGCTTCCTTTTACGCACCACGGGCACGGCGATGCTGCTGTGTTCCTTCGCGGCGTTGGCTGACGAGGACATCACTGCGCGCTTCCGGCCGGACCCCAGCAACCCTATGGTGAACAAGTTCGAGAACACCACGCCGATCAGTTCGATCTGCGGTTACCACATTGCAGCGCGCTGCAAGGCGATGGGGATTTTCAGCCTGCGGGATGTGAACCTCAGGATCGCCAGCAATGCGCCGATCATTGCCAATCATGAGCAGGAGCGCCAAGGCTTCATGGTCAAGGTGCCGTCCGATTGGCGTGATTTGACCGTAACGCATACCGCCACCCAGGAAACCGAGATCGTTCAAGTGCGGATGGCCGGGATCGGTGGGCTCTGGACTGTGCCCAGTCCAGGTGTTTCGGCGTGGGCACAGCCTGGGATCGCCTGGACAACGATGTGGCGGTCTGCGCCTCCCCCTTGCCAAAGCACCAACCACCTTGCAGCGGGTACCCGGACGGCTTCGTACTTCTGGCTGACGCCTGAAGGTGCTGGCCCTTGCAGCCGGAAACCGTCCCAGGATCTGCTCAGGATGAGCGTCAACACCATGGAGTACGCCTACGAACTGCGCACGCCCAACCCGTTGGGCATGTCCAGTGGGCTGTACACCGGCAGCATCACCTACAGCATGGGCCCGGGCGGCGATTACGATTTCGGTGACGTCATGATGCCCTCGAAAAACGCCCTCACTCTCAACTTCACCTTGAGCGTGGAGCACGACCTGAAGGTCGACGTGCCGCCCGGTGGCAACCGAATCGAGCTGGTGCCCCAGGGTGGCTGGCAAGCCTGGCTCAGCCAGGGCCGCAAACCCGCCCGGCTGTTCCGTGACCAGACCTTCCACATCTCCGCTTCATCGCGTTTCAAGATGCAGATGGCCTGCGAGCGTGTCATCGGGGACACCTGCGCCCTGCGCAACACCACCGATGGCCACGAAGTGCCGGTGGATGTCAGCGTCAGCCTGCCCCATGGCCTGAACCGTGAAGACGGCGGCGCCGTGATTCGTCAGCCGCTGTTATTGAGCGGCGCCGGTACCGAGCAGTTCCAGCCAGGGTTTTATGTCAGCCGGCGACCCGGCACCTTGCACTTCGAGGTCCAGAAGCCATACGCCGACCAGATGGTCGAACGCGGCGGCAGCACGTACGCGGGCCAGGTTTCGGTGATTTGGGATTCGGATCTCTAGATGAGGCTCATGACAATGAAACATGTGTTGGCGCTGTGTGCGCTGTGCTGGTTGCCGCAGTCGGTACCGGCGGCTCCGAATATCAATGTCGGGGTGTTTTATGACTACCTGGACGCCGATAAAAGTACCTACCTGAAACGGGTGTTCAACAGTGGTGACAGCACGGCCTTCATCAAGGTCGCGGTGATGGAAATCCTCTACGACAGCGACGGCGGTTCCGCGGAAGTCGAGCTCAAGAGCGATGCCCAGACCGGTGTCCGCGATGGCCTGATGGCCACGCCGTCACGCCTGATCGTGCCGGCCAATGGCGTGCAGGGCACGCGCTTGCTGTACCTCGGCGAGCGGGAAAAAGAGCGCTACTTTCGCGTGCGTTTTGTGCCGGTGATGCCCGAGCAGGACGACGAGTTTGCCGTGTCGGAGGAGGAGCGCGACGCCTACAAGACCCGCCTGTCGGCCGGGGTCACGGTGCTGGCAGGGTTCGGCACGGTGTTTTTCGTGCGGCCCAAGGTCACGCGGTTTGCCACCCGTGTCGATGAGCAACCCGTTGAGTACGGGCTGCATAACGACGGTAACAGTGTGGTGGTGGTCGATGAGTTCAAGGACTGCGCCAGCGGCGATAGCCAGGACTGCCGACCGGTGACCAAGCATCACATTTTGCCGGGTCGTGCCTTCGGTTTTACCAGGCAGGCCGGGCGTACCTATCGCTTTACCCTGATCGAGGGCAGCGAGAAAACACCCTATGAGGTCAAAGGCTGATGGTCAGTGAAATAGCCCAGGCACGCGCATACCGTGCGTGCAGAAGGTGCAAGGTCATGTCGGCGGCGCTGCTGCTGATGGTGCTCGCGTTGCTCAGTACCCAAGCCCTGGCGATCCGTGAAGAGCACGTGTTTGACGTGTCGGTGACCATCCCCACCCAGGATTTTTATGTACTGCCGATCAACCCCGGCTTCTTCGAACGTGAGCAACAGATGGTCTGGGACCCGGTGCCGGGACGCCTGCGACCGGTGCGCGAACACTTTGACGTGAAGAGTTCGGCGGGCGGCATCAACGCACGGCTGGGCGCGCTGCCGATGCTGTTCAACGGCGGGCGTACCTACATCGACTTGAGCGTGACCTTCAACGGCCAGGTGCTGGGGCTGGCTGACACCCTGGTGGTGCCGCAGGCCGAGGCCAGCCAGGGCAAGCGGGTGCTGCTGGATATCTCGGCGGTCGAGCCGGCGGAGGGGTTTACCCCGGGTGAGTACTACGGCAGCGTCGAGTTGCTGTTCGATGCGGTACGGCCGTGATGGTTTTTCGAGGAGTGGTGATGAAGTCTTTATGTGCAACCCTGGGTTTGCTGCTGTGTGCCCTGAACGCCCACGCCGGGCCGAACATCAATGTCGGTGATTTCTACGACTATTTGCGCGGCGATAAAAGTACCTACCTGAAGCGCATCTTCAACGGCGGCACCCAGACCGCCTTCGTCAAGGTCAACGTCAGCGAGATGCTCTACAAACCGGACGGCAGCTATGAGGAAGTGCCGCTTCGGATCGAGGCCGACGGCAGCGTGCGCAATGGCCTGATCGCCAGCCCGGCGCGCCTGATCGTGCCGGCGGACGGCATGCAGAGCACGCGCCTGGTGTTCATTGGCGAGCGCGATCGCGAGCGCTATTTCCGCGTGCGCTACCTGCCGGTGGCACCCGATAAAGATGATGGCTTCGGGCTGAACGATGAAGACCGCCAGGCCTACGAAAACACCCTGGCGGGCGGCGTGCAGGTAATGGCGGGCTACGGCACGGTGTTCTTCGTGCGGCCCACGGACAGCCGCTTCGATACCCGTGTCGAGAACGGCGGCCGTACCTACACCTTGCGCAATGCCGGCAACACCGTGGTAGTGGTGGATGAGTTCAAGGATTGTGCGGTGAATGACCGCACCGCCTGCGCGCCCACCACCAAGAACCATATCTTCCCCGGCCGGGTCTTCAGCTTTGAAAAACAGGCCGGGAGGATCTATCGGTTCTTCCTGGTGGAAGGCACCACCGAGAGCGTCATCGAGATCAGCGGCTAGGGCGATTGCGTAAGGTGCGCGCCGCCATCAGCGCTGCGCGGGTGCGGTCACGCATCCACGCCTGGGCGATGTCGCCCAGTTCTTCCTCGCGTTTTTCGCAGGCGGCCTGGAATGCCGCCGGGTCGGCGGGGTTCAGTCCGCTCATGCCCAGCTCACTGGCCAGGGCATCGACCTGTGTTTGCAGCGCTGCGGTGTCGGGTGTCTGCGGCCACTGTTCGCCCAACTCCAGCAGGTCGAACAAGCGGTTGTGTTGCGCCTTGAGCCACTGCTGCTGTTCGGCATACTGGCCGGCATAGCGACGTTGCAGCCACTCGCACCAGTGCGCGTCGAGCAGCATGCGGTTGACCAGGCCGTCGCCCTCGCCAAGCTCAAGTACTTTGGCATACGCCGCGTCGATCTGTGCGTCGCTGACCCCGGCGATGCTGCGGTAGAGCATGTGCTCGGCGATCCACGGCAGGTCCAGGCGCTCGGCGAGGGCGGTCTGGTAAGCCAGGTAGATTTCCACTTCATCCACCTGGCCGGCCACGCCGTCGACGACCTCGGTGAGAAACCGCAAGCCCTGGCCTCCTTGGGCGACCGGCGCCAGGCGCTGTTGAACGTCGGCCCGGATCACCTCGTTGAGCTGTTGCAGGCGCGCACGGCCCTTGACCAGGGTGACCAGTTGCCGCTCATGGGCCTCTGGCGTCGGCGCCTGGTGCTCGATCTGGTAGAGCAGCACCTCGACCCCCATTTCGTTGAAGATCTGCGTGCCGGCATCCGGGCAATTGCCGGGGAAACTGGCGATCTCGAACAGCCGATTGCGCAGCGGGGTGTCGACGGCGGCCGCCTGCAGCAGGGTCCAGACCTGCCGGGTCAGGGTGCGGTGGTTGGCGCGGTAGCGTTGCTGATCTTCATCTGTCTGGAACCGCTCCGGTATTTCCAGGGCCTTGATCACCTCGAACAATCCCTGGGAGCCGTGTTCGTGCTCCAGCGCATCCCAGACTTTGCGGGCGTCGTCCTGGCCTTGCGGTGACAGGTAGTCCAGCCACGGCGTGCTGTCGCCCTGGGGTTCATAGGTGCGCTCGGGATCCAGCCCGACTGACGCGCGGTAGGCCTTGAACCGTTCACGCTGCAGGGCGTCGAGTGCGGCGCGATTGAGGTAGGTCGCGGCGACAAGCCGGGCCTCGGCACTGCCCAGGGCCACCTCGGGCACGTGGGTAATGGCGGTGCCCTGCAGGTTGAGGACAAACCGCGAGGACCGGGGCACCTCGAACAGCCCATCGGGCCACTGCGCGACAGGACTGTGACTGAGGTCCAGGTGAACCAGGTCGCGCATGCGCCCGATATCCGGGGCCCTGTGGCTGCGGGTGTTGTTGAGCTTCAGGCGCCGCAGGTAGCGCAGGTTTTTCAGGCGGGTGACATCCACCGCCTGCAACGCCAGCGGGCACCAGGCCAGGTCGAGGTTTTCCAGGTGGCGCAGGTCGCGGATCGCTTCCGGCAGCCGGGACAGCGGGTTATCCGCCAGATACAGGGTGGACAGCTGCGGGAAGTGTTGCAGGAACTCACCATGGTCCGCGTTGAACTGACTGTGGATCAGGTTCAGCCGGGTGACATGGCTGAAGTCGGCGCGCAGCGGTGGCAGGGTATCGGGCAGCGTTATGCCGCTCAGATCCAGGCGCGTGCCGGAGGGTTCGGTATAGGCGCGGATCTGATCCTGCCAGCATTCAAGGAGTTTGCCGCGAATGAACAGGCGCAACTCAAGCTCCCTGTCCGGCGGATGGTTGCCTGGCTGGCGCGACCAGTGCGCCAGGTCAGCGTCCAGGCGGTAATGGTCGACGATCAGTTGGTTGACGCGGGGGCTGAGGTGCTCGCTGCCGACTTTTTCCATAAAGGCCAGGATGTGCGCCTCGCTCTGGTGCGTAAATACGGTTTTCAAGGCGTTCAGGATCACCACCTGCTCACTCATGACGACCAGCTTCGGCGTGCGCGCAGGCGCGGGGGAGCCGAGCAGCTTCAGTGTCTCCTCGTCAGCCTGGCTGCGCACGGGGGGTTGGGCCAGCGCGCTGCGGCGTTCGGCCAGCGGTTCCAGGGTGGTCAGCAGCCAGTGCCGCAGGCCCTCGCCTTGGCCGGGTGAAAGCCCGACCGCCTGGCGGCTATCGGCGGGCGCGGCGTGCAACAGGGCTTCGTACAGGGTGTCGGGGCCGTGCAGCTTGCGGTGGGCGCCGTCGCGGACCTCATAGCCCAGGGTGTCCTTCCTGACCAGGATGCGCCGGGTGCCGGCATTGACCGGGCCGGCCTCGCAGCGCAGCGGACCGTCGGCGGTGTGCTGGCGAATCTGCAGGTGCAGGTCGGCGAAGAAGTCGCTGTGCCGCTTCAGGGTATTGAGCAGCATGCGTTCGCTGTCGGCGGTCTGGCGCCAGGGGAAGTAGAAACTTTCATAGGCGTGGCTGGTGCCGGCGGCGAAATTCAGTTCGCGCGCCAGGTTTTCCAAACGCAGCGGCAGGCGCCGGTGGTCCAGCATCAGGCTGCGCTCGGCGGCATCGGCACTGTCGAGCAGAGACCGTGCGACGCTGGAGTCCATCTGCGGGAAATGCTCGCGCAGCAGGCGGATGCCCGGCTCATCGGACAGCTCACGCACATGGTGGGCGTACTGGCCGATCTCGGGGGCCTGGCGGGTGACGTAGGCGGCCAACAGCTCGCGCAAGTGCTGCACTTGCCCGGCCTTGGGCACCTGGGCGCCGAGCAGCAGGCGCGCCTGGGCTTCATCGAGAAACCCCAGCACCCGCTCCGGCAACTGCCCGGACATCACCTGCGCCACACTCATCTTGAGGGTGTCCGCCGGGGCGGCGTCGAGCCTGCCATAGCGGTGGGAGTCGCCGCTCAGGCTGGGGCTGAGGAACACTTCCAGGGCCTTGTCCTGTGGCCAGCCGTCGAGTTCGGTAACGGTTTGCTCGAACCAGGCGGCAGCCGGGTCCAGCGGCATGCCCGTGCGGATCTGATCACTGGCCGACTGCGCGCTGGCGTAGGCCTCGAAGCGGTTGAGCGTGTCAGCGAGCAGCGGTGGCAGCGGCTGGTCCTGCAGATACGCGCCGCGTAGCACGTCGTCATCGCAGCCACTGGTGAGGCGGATGCGTTCGAGTTGCTCATCGCTGAAGGCCGCGACCCTGGGCCCGAGGCGGCGCATCAACGTGCGGCTGTCCCAGGTCTGCGGCTGGTCGGCTTCATGCACGACAATCCCGTTGGCCCGGCGATACAGCTGTGGTCGATACGCTTGCGGGCGGCGTGGGTGGACGATGCGCGCGTGTTGCACCCGATACTGCGCGCCTTCGTGTATCAGCCGTTGCGCGGGATCGAGTGTGCCCTGGTCGTCGACATAGGGCGCAAGGTCCGGGTTCCACAGGCGTTGACGACCGTCTGCACTCTGCACCGGCTTGAGCCCTTCGACGAACGCCGAGAGTTTCAGGCGCAGTGGCGCGGCCAAGGTGGTACCGGCGGCGAACAGGCCGAACTGGACAAAGTCCTGCGCCACCCCGAGCAGATGATCCGCCGCCTCTGCGCCTCGGCCCTGGGCCCAATCGACCACGCCTTCGAACACCTCGTCGGTGATCTGGTAGGCAGTGTAGGCGAGCATCACTTCGCCCAACCCCGGCACAAACGGCGTGAGTACCTGCAGGGCGGCGTTGAAGAGATCGCCGAGGATTTTCCCCAGGTTGTCCCACCAGGCCTGGCGCGCCAGGGTATCGGCGCGAAGGGTGGAAACGGCGATGTCCTGGGCGTCGTTGAGCACCTTGTTCAGGTGTACCCGGTAGCGGTAGTGCCACAGGTCATCTGCGCCGCCGTTGCTGGCGCGGTTGGGGTGGTCAGCCGCGATGGGCTGCACATGAAATTGCAGGTGGGGGTTGTCCAGCGGTGTGTCTTGCCAGGTGGGCTGGCTGTCGGTGGGCGCTTTGATGCGCCACTGCACGCGGCTCAGGCGGGTGTTGAGGTTGGCGAAAAAAAAGCCGCGCTGGTCATGGTCGACAAACCGGCTGAAGAACACCTGGTAGTGCTCGGCATCCCGCAACTGGCGGGTCACTTGCGTCATGAAGGCCATCGGCGTCGGGTATTGCTTGAGCGGGTGCTCGGGGTCGTCCGGCACATAGGCGATCACCCGCGCTGCCGAGGGCGGCGTCGCGCAGAACAGCAGGATGCCGGTGAGCCGGCTGTTCATCATGTCCAGGGTATGGGCGGCCAGGGTCTGGCCGTCGAGGCGCAGTGTCGGGTTTCCATTGATCAGCCCCAGCACGGCGGTGCAGGCATCCTGGGCAATATCGCCCTTGACCAGCGCCAGGTGGGCGGCGGCTTTCAACCCGGCTTTGTGCTGGTCGATCACTTGCCGGCGCAGGTCGCGGGCGACCGTGGGCGTGTAGACCCCCATGACGATCTTCAGGTGCTCGCGGTAATGGCGGCCGATGTCCAGGCCACGACACAGTTGCTTGAAGCGCTCGGCAGTGAGGGCGGTGCCATTGGCCTTGTGCTTGAACGTCAAGCTGCGTTGCTGGCCACGGGCATCGGCGGCGGACAGGAAGGCATAGTCGACGAAACGTTCTGAGGCGGCAAAGTTGTGCAGCGCCGCGTCCAGCAGGGACACCGTGCGGCTGGTCACGGCTTGCTTGAAGTCATGCACCCACCAGGCGCTGGTGGCTTTGACATACACGCGCAGGAAGGTGTTTCTCACATCGATCGGGCCGTAGTCCGCCAGCAAGGCGCTGCCCAGCACCCGTTCGGCGTAGGCATATACGTCATTGAGCTTCTGCAGCCGCTGGTCGAGGGTGTTGAGGGTGTCCCAGTGGTCGGCAATCGCCTGCTTGAGGCCGGCGTGCTGGTCCGGCGTGGCGTGGGGGTACGGCGCGGGATCCTTGAGCCCGACGGCGCGCAAGGCGTGCAGGCGTGCCAGGGAGGTGCTTTTGAGCCAGGGCGGCAAGGCATGCTTGAGCAGCGGATAGTGCCGACCTTGAAACGCGGTAGTGAACGGGACAGGGGAAATGACGACCATGCAACAGATCCTGAAAAGAGCCATGAAAGCGCTTCAGTCTATTGAGGCCAGGGGCCGAGAATAAGTTTGAATACTGGGTCGGACAGGCCGGATAACCGCGCCTTCCGTTCAACAAATGTCACCTCGAAAACAGCCGGCTACCGCCTTCGGTGACCGCCATCGTGGCGGGGGTGCACAAGGTATGGCTGCCCGGTTGCAGGTACGGCATCAGCACCGGTGCCATGCCCTTGAGCACCTGCACCGGCAACGCCGAGGTAAAGGTGAAATTCTGCGCGCCGCTGCCGGGGACGAAGGCGGTGAGGGTGCCGAAATGCCGGTCGCCGATGTAGAACACAAAGGTCGCCGTGCGGTTGATCGCCTTGGAGCTGAGGATGCGTCCACCGGCGCCGATCGCTTCGATACGGTTGTCGCCGGTGCCAGTCTTGCCGCCCATGGCCAGCGGTGTGCCGTCGGCTAGTTTGAAACTGCCCGACACGCGTTTCGCCGTACCTGCATCCACCACCTGCGACAACGCCCCACGCAATGCGGTGGCAACTTCGCTGGGCATCACCCGCTTGCCTTTGTCGGGGTTGTTCACCAGCCGGGTTTCATACGGCGTGTCGGCGGCAAAGTGCAGGCTGTCGATGCGCAGCGTCGGCTCGCGTATGCCGTCGTTGAGGATGGTGCCGACCAGTTCCGCCAGCGCCGCCGGGCGGTCGCCCGAGCTGCCGATGGCGGTGGCCAGGGACGGCACCAGATGGTCGAACGGGTAGCCGACCGCCTGCCAGCGCTGATGAATATCCAGGAACGCTTCGATCTCCAGCATGGTGCGGATACGGCTGTCGCGGGCGCTTTTGTGCCGGCTCTTGAACAGCCAGCCGTAGACTTCCTGGCGCTCATGCTCGCTGGAGGCGACGGCCTGGGTGAAGGTGGCGTCGGGGTGGTTCAACAGGTAGCCGAGCAACCACAAGTCCAGCGGGTGGACCTTGGCGATATAGCCTTGGTCCGGCAGGTCGTAGGCGCCAGGGCCGTAATCTTTATAGAGCTTGGCCAAGCGTTCGTCGGTGAGTTTTTCCGAGGCTTTTTGCGTGTTCAGGTGCGCCCGGACAAAGCGGTTGAAACTGTCCTGGCTGGCCTGCGGCAGCAGGTAACGGTGCACGGCGGCCAGGCGCATGGCGGTTGGGCGCATGCCGTCCAGGAAGGTGTCGAGCCGGGCCTGGGTGTCCTTGTTGCGGTACTTTTTCCAGAAGCGCAGCAAGAAGGTGGTGCCTTCGCGGTCGGCGAACTGGGCCAGGTATTCCTGGCGACGTGGATCGCTGTCGTCCTTGAGCAGCTCGGCACTGTTGTTGGCGCCGTGATAGGTGCTGTAGCGCACCAGGTCGCGCATCAGCCGAATGAACGGCAGGTTGATCGACTCGCGCAGGGCGTCGCGCAAGCTGGGGCTGCGGCCGTTGTCTTCGTTGCGAAAGTTGTGAAAGTGATGCATCCCGCCACCGGTAAAAAAGCTCTCGCCGGGGCTGGCGGAATACTGCCGGTCAAGCGCCGCATCGAGCATCTTCGGCAGACTCTGGTCGCTGTTTTGCGCCAGGTAGTCCACCGCCCAGCGCGACAGGCGATCCTGTTCGTCGATGTCGACTTTCTTCAAGGCCGCAGGCGTCTGGCCGGCGTAACGGTCGTGCAGCTCGCTGATGATTTGCAGGTAGGTGGTGAGCACGCGCAGCTTGGCCGTGGAACCGAGTTCCAGCTTGCTGCTCTCGTTGATATCGAAGGGCTGGTCGGTGTTGTCGGTCTGCACCCGCACGCGGGCACCGTCGCCGGTCATCTCATACAGCGTGAAGCTGTAGCGCACCTGGGCGGTGCTGGCGGGCGTCAACAGACGCGGGCCGAGCAGGCCGAGCTGGCCGGCGAAGGCGGGGTCGGCCAGGTGCTTGAGGTAGGCGGTGGCCTGGGTCTGCAGGTCATTTTGCAGGGTGCTGGTGGCGGACAGGTCGAGGCGGTCGAGGTCGTACAGCGGACGGTTGAGCAGGGCGGCCAGGCGACTGCGCGCGACGCTGATGCCTTTGTTGGTTTCAATCGGTTGCAGCGTCGGTTGCTGCAGCCAGTCGCGGTAGCTGATCTTGCTCGCCAGCGCGGCCTTGGCCAAGGCCGGATCGACCACGCCGTTCTGCTCCAGCAGGCGGATGTGGCTGTCGGTCAGGCTCGTCAATTCGTCGCGGCCCTTGGACAAGTAATGCGAAGGCCGGCGCTGGGCAATCATCAACGACAACACTTCGCGCAGCGCCAGGCCTTTTTGCGCGAGATGTTGCGTGCCGGGTTCGGCGAGCAGGGCGTTGGTTTTGTCAAAGTCGGCGCCGTACCACACCCGCAAACCTTCGGCCATGCCATGCACTTCACCATGACCGGGCACGGCGGACAGCGGTACGCTGTTGAGGTAATCGCGCATGATATTCTGCCGGGCCTGCAAGGTTTGCGGGCCGGCCTGATAGGCGCGCACGCTGGCGGAAAACATCTGGCGCAGTTTCTCGCCGCCGGACAGGGTCAGGCCGTCGGGGGAGTGGCGGTATTTTTCCAGTTGCGTGGCCAGGGTACTGCCGCCGGCGCTCTGCCCGGGCAAGTGCAGCAGCCTGGCCACTTGTGACCATGCCGCCTTGGCGAAGCGCGGCCAGTCCACCGCCGGGTTGGCCTGGGGCTGGGCCGGGTCGAGCAGGTCGCGGTTCTCGATGAACAGCAGGCTGTTGACCACCACTGGCGGGATCGCGCTGAACTGCTGGTACGCCTGTTGCGGGTAGGTGAACTGGTACAGCGGCTCGGCCCGGCAGTCATTGATCGACAGGCCCGCCTGGATCTTTTCGGCATAGGGCACGAACAGGCCGCGCCCGACATACGTCATGAGTGGCGCGGAAAAGCGCACCTGGCTCTGCACCTGGTAATTGCGCTTGAGCAGGCGCGGCAGGAATTGATCGAGGTCGCTGTAGCCCAGGCGCTTGTCGAAGGGGCCGTCACCGGGATACACGATGGCATCGCTCGCACCGGCTTGCAGCGTGTAGCCGAGGGTGCCCGCCAGGCGGCTGAGTTCGCGCGCCTGCCAGTGCGCGGTGCGCATCTCGCGCTGGGCGGCAAACCCTGCGGCGATCAGGCCGATCACCAGCAGCAGCCACACCAGGCGCCAGCGGTACGCAGGTCTGCGCGGGCGTCGTGGCAATGGCTGTTCATCCGCGCTGTCGGTGGGAACCGCAGCCTGGGTTGAATCGGTTTGCCATAAAGCGCCCATAGTCGATTGATCCCATCCCGGCAGATTGATCGGACTTGAATGAAGCTTAGACGCTGATTGGCGCCGTCGAAGAATTTGTCTGCGTGGGGGCATCCGGTTACCACCGACCGTCGTGGTACTTCCCTACCGTTCGGGCTTATCGGACTCACTTCAGCGTCCGTCACAAGGAAGTCCACTGCCATGTCTGCAACACATTCGCCGCGTCGCCCCCATATCGAGCAGATCATCAGTCTGTTTTCCCAGCCCCCGACACTGCGGGAAGTCGCCCTCAAGCAGCTGCAAGCCACGCTGAATCAACGCTTCCCCAGCCTCAATCTGCGCGCCGAAGGGGTGAGCATCGGCACTCCGGTGCAAGCCGATCAATATCATTACAGCCCGCTGGCCGATGAGGTGCTGGTGTGCCTGGCCGGCGCCGAGCCGCTGCGCTATGTCGAGGATTATCACCAGGTGTTCCTGCACCAACGCGAGATCCATGTGCGCGGGGGCCCGCCACTGGCGGACATCGAGCAAGTGATCAACCAGCTCGGCCCCAGCCTGCTCGACGCCTGGCTTGAACAGCTGCAGGACTGGTGGCGGGGCACGGTGCCGGTGAACACCACGCGCTGGGCTTATTTGTCGGATGATTGCCTGGCGTTGCTCTATGACAGCCCGAAACCACCGGGCATGAATGCGCAGCAATTTGGCGACGCGTTCCCACGCGCGGCGATGCGTGCCAGTCGTCCCGATCACCAGTGGAGCCTGCACGACGCAACCTTGCCGGTGCACACCGTGTACGTGCGGCCCCGAGGCACTGCGCAGCCGGCGCAAATGCTGCCGCTGTTGATACTCGGCACGTGGCTGTTCAGCCCTGCGACCGGGCTTCACCTGCTCGAGCGTGTGGACGATATCGACACGCGGATCCCCGACTACCTGAACGCCCGCCTGGCCGGCCAGGCCCTTGAGTGGTTTGTGCAGGCCCCCTGGGGCGACCCCTTCGATGCGCTGGCCGCCAGCTATGCCGAGCGCCAGCGTGCGGACACCTTGGCGATCGACCGCACGGTGCCGCGCACGCCCGCACAGTTCCAGGCCATGCTCGATTACATCACCGACCCTTCGCGCTGGTTCGAGTCGGTGCTGACCCCGTTTCAACTGCGCGTGCAGGACCAGTTGCCGCTGTGGCTGATCCATGCCTCGGCGGCCGACAGCCTGGCCTACGCCGGCGCGTTGCAGGCGATGGTAGTGGCGGGCGGGCAGGGTTTCCTGGACGGCATTGCGCCGATCCGCACCTTTGCTGCCGAGGCCCTCAAGGGCTGCCTGCGCAAGGAGCGCCGCGCCCACGGCATCGAGCCGGACGACATCGAGCTGACTTACCACATCGTGACGGCGGTCATGACCCCGGGCGGCTTTGCCACGGGCGAGGTGCACCCGCTGACCTTGACGCTCACGGACCTGGCGCTGGAGAACCTCGGCGGGTTCCCCCACTTGCCGTCGGCGATCAAACTCAAGGGCGTCGCCGCGCCCGACTGGATGACGGCCACCCTGCTCACGGGCTGTGTCACCGAGGTGGATATCGGCCAGGCGTACCCGGCGCTGCTGCGCCAAAAGCTGGTGGACGATCCCGCCGAACGCCTGCGCCGTGAAACGTTGTTCACCCAACAGCTGCGTGCGCAACTGCCGCTGCTGGCGTTGCAGATGAAGCTCCAGGGCGAGAACGGCCTGACCGACGCCGGTTATCGCCTGGTGCAGGCCGCGCTGCTGCAGCAGCCGGAGGCGGCGTTATGGCCGTTGGCATTCAAGGCCTCGCCGACCTCAGCGCCGGACACGGTGCTCAATCTGTATGTCATTGGCCCACGGCATTCGGAAGATGGGCCGCACCTGCTCTACCAGCCGCTGTTCAGCCCCAGCCTGCGTGAGTTTGCATCCGCCCAGGCGCTGTTCGATGCGATCGGTGCGCCAGGCCCATTGCAGGACACGGTGCTGGCGTGGCTGCCGCCGAGGCGTCAGGCGGTGTACGCGAACGGCGGATTCCAGGAGCCCCATGTGCAGCATTTCCTGGCGGGTGATGAGTTCACTGTGCCCGATCGTCCTGCGCCGGTGCGCCTGAGCAAACAACTGCTGGACGCGGACCCGTTGCCTGGGGTGTTCGCCTCCACGGTGCAGGCGCTGGTCAGCCTGGCAGAGAGCGAATCAGTCTCCAACGCCGAGCAGCGCTGGATGACGTTCAAGGAAGGCGGCTGGTTGCTCTTCAATAGCCTGTTGCCGTTTCTCCGGGGGCCGGTGGCGCTGGTGGGATGGATGCTGCAGGTGATGGACAGTGTTCACCAGGATGTGCCGGCCATCAGTACGACTGACCCTGCCGCCCAGGCCAAGGGAGTGATGGACCTGCTGACCAACCTGGTGCTGATCCTCGCGCATCGGGCGTCACCTCACGAGGTGCCTGCCAGCCTTGACCTGCAGCATCCGGCGTTCGAGCCGACGCCGCGGCCGGCGCCGACCACGTTGGTTCGTGGTCCGCTGGAGGTGCCGTTGCGCGCCGCCGGTGGCTGGAGCAATGCCCGTGACACCCTTGCACCGGCGATGCAGGCGCGGCTCGAGCGGCTGAGCCTCAAGGCCTTCGCCCGGCCCTGGCCGGCGCGGTTGCCCGGCGCGCAGGTGGGCGGGCGCCTCGACGGGGTGTTGTTCAATGCCGCCGCGCAACCGCCGCAATGGCAGGTGCTGGTGCGGGGTCATGTGTACCGGGCCAGGGTCACCGACAACAGTGTGCGAGTCATCAGTGCCGATGGCCGCGAGAATGGGCCTTGGCTCAAGTTGCTCGACACTGGCGGCTGGGAGGTGGACCTGCGCCTGCGCCTCCTGGGGGGGCAGCCCGATTATCCGCGCGTTGGCGTGGACAGCGAATCGCGCCGCCAGCAGCTGGAGCAGGAGTACCGCCAGTACGGTGTGCGCCGCGAGACCGCGAACCGCGCCATGGTGGTGGCTTACACCCTCAAGACCAGCGACGCCGCCAGCGTCACCGCACAGCAACGGGCCACGGCGGCCAGCCGCTACACCCAGGAGCTGCAGAACAAACTCGACGCTTCGCTGCTGGAGCTGCAGTGCCTCAAGGACCTGCAGGCACTCAAGCCCCGAGCCGGTTATGAACGTGAACTGTCGACGTCGCTTGAAGGCGTGATCCTCGGCCTGCAGCAGTTGCTGGTAGAGGCGCGCTCAACGACCCTCGCGATCAATACTCGCCTGGAGCCGCTGCTGGACCGCGTGCAGTCGCTGAGTGAGGAAGAGGCCGCATTGGACATCAATCTGCAGGCGCATCAGACCCTGATCGACGGGCTGCGGCAATTGGCGGACAGCAACGAGAACGCGATCCGCTGGCGCACCCAGGAGTTTGCCTTCCTGAAGGAATTGGAGCGTGTTCCCAAGTTCGGACAGGACAAGGCCCGGGCCTTGCAACTGGGCTTGCCGACAAGTCCGTCGGTGTTGGAATTGCAGTCGCTGCAGGTGACGGCGTTGTGGGCGGTGGCGCTCAATACCGAAGGGCCGAGGCTGGATGAGGATTTTTTTCAAGGCTTGGACGACACCATTCAGCGCGCACGCTGGGCCAGTGGATCCCAGGCGCAGCTGGAGGAGTTGGCGCCCCATAGCACTGAACTGCGCATCGAGTTGCTGGAGAGCTTCAACCGTGTTTATGCCCAGACCGATGACCGCATCGAATTCTGGCGCGCGATGGCGCCGGATAAATTCCACCTGGTTTACCTGGACAAGTTGCAGCAGCTGTTCAGCCAGTTGCACGCAGAGGCAGACCGCGAGTTGTCCACCGCCCTGGCGCCTGCGACCCCTGCGACCCCTGCGCCACGCACACAGCTGACACCTCGTGCGCCGCGCAAAAACATCATCCGCACGCGCAATCAGGAGTTGTATGTGGCTCAGCTAAAGATAACGACTGGCGAAGAGCCGGCGGAGGTGGCAGAGGTGGTGGATGCACAGAACACCGTAATCGCCTCGTTTACCCATGCCGCCGATGGGGTCTGGGAGCCGGTCAAGAAACCGGCTGCCACGCGTGCAGGTTCAATGTCCGGTCTCAATAGCCTGATTGAGCAGGGCCAGGCATTGCGGGCTGAGGTGGAAAAAGCCATCGGCGAGGTCTTGAGGATGGCGCGCACGGCCAACGAGCCGCAGTCGCTGCAGGATATCCTGGAGCAGCGTGCCGATAAGTTGCGCCAGTGTGCCGAGACCCTTCATCGGCACCTGCAGTACAGCGAGCCAGCGCGCCTGGCCGCCACCCAACGGGCGCGCGCCAGGACCGAGGTCGATGCCCTGCGAGCCGCCGCCAGCCGTTTATCCGAGCAGGGGTTGCGCGCTCGACTGAGTACCATCAAGGCACGCCTGCCCACCCAGTCCGGCGTGGATGTGCTGGTCAGTCATCATGAGGTGAGCATATTCCGGCAAGGCGGGCGAGTCGCGGTGGCCGGCAGCTCCAATGATTGGCTGCAAACCTATGTGGTGATCGATGTGCATACGCGCGAGGCCTTTTGTTACGCGCACTTTCACTATGAGCGCCAGACCAGCCCGGACGATCACTTCAATGCCGCGCACCTCAAGACATCTGCGCAGCATCGAATGGGCAAGCAGACTCAGGCACAGGCCCAGGCGCAGGCATTTGCCAGTATTCAGGCCGGGCAGGGCGGGCGTGTCAGCCTAAGCCTGGATATCCATCGCGGCGAAATCAACCGGCGGATGGCACGCAAGTTGTTCTTCGACGCACCGCTGTGGACGCCTGGTGGATAGGCCGGGCTTGAAATGGCGCACCATTGCTGTGCGATACTCCAACCGCGCAATAGGATTTATACGGGAATTCCCTCTGAATATTGCCGTTTATAGAGTGAAAATCACTGGGTTGAGCTTTTTATACTGCACCCCCCTGATCTGGCCCGGCCAGACCGATTGACCCAAAAGGCCAAGCGGAAACGGTACGCCATGGCAGACCCGTCGTGACGTACCGGACTCAGAGGCTCATATCCAATAACAAGACGAGGTTGTATCCCTATGCCAGTCGGCAACCACCTGCCCCATGGCGAGACCGCTTCGGGCGGCCCGCTCAAACGCGAACTGGGCGAGCGGCATATCCGCCTGATGGCCCTCGGCGCCTGTATCGGTGTCGGCCTGTTCCTGGGCTCGGCCAAGGCCATCGAAATGGCCGGACCGGCCATCATGCTGTCCTACATCATCGGTGGCCTGGCCATCCTGGTGATCATGCGCGCCCTCGGCGAAATGGCCGTGCACAACCCGGTGGCCGGCTCCTTCAGCCGCTATGCCCAGGATTACCTCGGGCCGTTGGCGGGCTTCCTGACCGGCTGGAACTACTGGTTCCTGTGGCTGGTGACCTGTGTGGCCGAGATCACTGCCGTGGCGGTGTACATGGGCGTGTGGTTCCCCGATACGCCACGCTGGATCTGGGCCCTGGCGGCGCTGATCAGCATGGGCACCATCAACCTGATCGCGGTGAAAGCCTTCGGTGAGTTCGAATTCTGGTTCGCGCTGATCAAGATCGTCACCATCATTGCGATGGTGATCGGTGGCGTCGGCATCATCGCGTTCGGTTTTGGCAACGACGGCGTGGCACTGGGGATTTCCAACCTGTGGGCCCACGGCGGCTTCATGCCCAATGGCATCCAGGGCGTGCTGATGTCGCTGCAAATGGTGATGTTTGCCTACCTGGGCGTAGAGATGATCGGCCTCACCGCCGGTGAAGCGAAGAACCCGCAGAAGACCATCCCCAGCGCCATCGGCTCGGTGTTCTGGCGTATTCTGCTGTTCTACGTCGGTGCGTTGTTCGTGATCCTGTCGATCTACCCGTGGAATGAAATCGGCACCCAGGGCAGCCCGTTCGTGATGACCTTCGAGCGCCTGGGTATCAAGACCGCCGCCGGCATCATCAACTTCGTGGTGATCACCGCGGCGCTGTCGTCGTGCAACGGCGGCATCTTCAGCACCGGGCGCATGCTCTACAGCCTTGCGCAGAACGGCCAGGCGCCGGCCACCTTCGCCAAGACCTCGAGCAATGGTGTGCCGCGCAAGGCGCTGCTGTTGTCGATCTTTGCCTTGTTGCTCGGCGTGTTGCTCAACTACCTGGTGCCGGAAAAAGTCTTCGTCTGGGTGACGTCGATTGCCACCTTCGGGGCGATCTGGACCTGGCTGATGATCCTGTTGGCCCAGCTCAAGTTCCGCAAAAGCCTGAGCCCGGCCGAACAGAAAGCCCTCAAGTACCGCATGTGGCTGTACCCGGTCAGTTCCTATCTCGCGCTGGCGTTCCTGGTGCTGGTGGTAGGCCTGATGGCGTACTTCCCGGACACCCGCGTGGCGCTGTATGTAGGGCCGGTATTCCTGGTGCTGCTGACGGTGTTGTTCTACGTGTTCAAGCTGCAACCGACCCAGGTCGGCGTGGGTTCACAGCGTTCGGCGTGACCCCTTGGACCTGGCCTGCCGGTGGTCACCACAGGCAGGCCAGCTAGGGTTCAAGTGTGCGGCAAGGTCAGCTACGTGCCCTCAGCCAACTGACGTGCTTGGCAGTGCAGTGCCCTGGGCCAGGTTCAAACGCTTGTTGAACTCCAGCCATGCCGCCAGCCCCGCCATCAGTGCCAGCCCCAGCAGCGCACTGAAAATCTGCATGGTCCAGGCGTCGTCAGCCATGGCGTTGAGCATGTCCGCCAGAGGCGCCAGCAACACGCCGAGGCAGAAGACTTCCAGGGAATAGCGACCCATGCGGCAGCTTTGCTGCGCCCACCAATTCTGCGTCCAGCCGCGACCGGGCAGCAGCTTGGCGGTGACGTAGGCCAGGGCCAGGAAGTGCAGCAGGCGCAGCGGCGACAGGTCGGTCTTGCTGATGGGGTAGATCACATCGCTGAGCCACGCGGGCATCAGCGCGTCGTGCACCTCGGGCCAGCGCCAGGATAGCGTCAGCACTGCGGCAGCCAAGGTGTAGAGCGCCGCCGTGACGAACAGCGGTTGGCGCAGCAGCGGACGGGGTTCAGGCGCACGCGCCCGTCCGGCATGGAGCGCGGCCGCGCCACCCAGGATAAACAGAAACTGCCAGGTCACCGGGTTGAAGTACCACACGCCGTCGGCAATCGCCCGCAGGTTCCAGCCCATCCATGGCGCCAGCAGGTAGACCGTCGCCGACGCGCCCACCACCAGCCAGGTCTTGCGCAACAGCAAAGGCAGCACCAGTGGCAATCCGGCGAGCAGCACGATATACAGCGGCAGCGGGTCCATCAGGTTGGGTTTGAAACGCAGCAGCAGTTCATCGGTAAGGGCCTGCTGCGGGTGAGTGATGAAGTGCGTCAGGCCCATCTCCTCGACCAGGTCACGGGTTTCCACGTGGCTGTTGGCGAAGAACACGATGCCCATCAGCATCGCCAGCAAAAAGATATGCACCACATACAACACCCAGGTGCGGCGCAGGATTTTCAGCGAGGCCATCCAGTAGCCGTCGCGTTGCAGGATCTTGCCGTAGGCGAGCACCGCGGCGTAGCCGGCGAGGAACACGAACACTTCCGCGGCATCGCTGAAGCCGACGTTGCGCAGGGTGATCTGGCCGAGGGGGTTGTGGGGGACGTGATCCCAGAAGATGAAGATCAACGCCAGGCCCCGAAAAAAATCGATGCGTGGGTCGCGTCCGTTCAGCATGGCAGCGGGCTCTTGAACAATAGGTTTAGTAATGACAGGCGAACGCGCACATCGTCGTACGCCGCACGTCGGGCGGGCGCAGGTTGGCGGTATTTATACGCAATTGCAAAGGTTGGGTATTACTGAATGTCTCTAGACATCAATGATCACCAGCGTGCCCTGGCTACCGGCGAGTACAGCGTGAGGGGTGCCGGCGTGCACGAGGTACATCTGGCCGGCTTGCACACGGATTTCTTCTGCGCCGATGCGCAGGCGTAACTGGCCGCTCACCACCAGCAGCCCTTCGTTGTAGTCGTGGGTTTCCTCCTCGTACGCGCGCTCATCCATGCGCAACACCTTGATCCGCGCCGGGCCGACCTGGCCCAGGCGCGTGGATTTCCAGGTATCGGGCAGCTGTGCGGCGATGGCGGAAAAGTCCAGTAACGGCATGTGAATCTCCTTGTTTCAACGATGCCGTCGGTGGTCCGGTTCAGCGGGGAGGGGGTGTGTCTAGCGGTCAGGCGGCGGCCACTTCATTCGGCTCAAAACTATCGGCCCGCGCCATCTGCCACATGCGCGAATAAAACTCGCCGTTGACTTCGCCGGTGAGCAATTCGCCAGGCTTGAGGAACACATGCAACTGCGAGAACAGCTTGATTTCGGTGGCCGACATGCGCCGCACCAGGTGTTTGGCCGAGAGCTGCGACGGATGATCCAGGCCGGCTGCCGCGAGCATTTCAGCCAAGGCTTTAAGCGTGTTGCGATGGAAGTTGAACACGCGCTGGGCCTTGTCCGGTACCACCAGGGCGCGCTGGCGCAGCGGGTCCTGGGTCGCGACGCCGGTGGGGCATTTGTTGGTGTGGCAGCTTTGCGACTGGATGCAACCTATGGCAAACATGAAGCCACGCGCCGAGTTGGCCCAGTCGGCACCGATGGCCAGGACGCTGGCGATATCGAAGGCGCTGACGATCTTGCCGCTGGCGCCGAGCTTGATCTTGTCACGCAGGTTCAGGCCCACCAGGGTGTTGTGCACGAACAGCAGGCCTTCACGCAGCGGCACGCCGATATGGTCGGTGAACTCTACCGGCGCGGCACCGGTGCCGCCTTCCTTGCCGTCGACCACGATAAAGTCCGGGAGGATGCCGGTTTCGAGCATGGCCTTGGCGATGCCCATGAACTCCCACGGGTGACCCAGGCAGAATTTGAAGCCCACCGGTTTGCCGCCGGACAGTTCACGCAACTGCGCGATGAACTGCATCATTTCGACCGGGGTGGAGAAGGCACTGTGACGTGACGGCGAGATGCAGTCTTCGCCCATCAGGATGCCGCGGGTATCGGCGATTTCCTGGGTGACTTTGTGCTTGGGCAGAATCCCGCCGTGGCCCGGCTTGGCACCCTGGCTCATCTTGATTTCGATCATGCGCACTTGCGGGTTCTGTGCCTGCACGGCGAAGCGCTCGGGGTCGAAGCGCCCGTCGCTGGTGCGGCAGCCGAAGTAGCCGCTGCCCAGTTCCCAGGTCAGGTCGCCGCCGTTTTCGCGGTGATAAGGGCTGATGCTGCCTTCGCCGGTGTCGTGGGCAAAGTTGCCGAGCTTGGCGCCCTGGTTCAGCGCGCGGATGGCGTTGGCGCTCAACGAGCCAAAGCTCATCGCCGAGATATTGAACACCGAGGCCGAGTACGGCTGCGTGCACTGCGGGCCGCCAACCATCACGCGGAATGCGCTGGGGTCGCTCAGCGGCGCGGGGCGCATGGAGTGGCCGATGAATTCGAAGCCCGATTGGTACACGTCGATCAGCGTGCCGAAGGGTTTGTCGGCGGTTTCGTTCTTGGCGCGCGAATACACCAGCGAACGTTGGGCCCGCGAGAAGGGCAGGGCGTCGCTGTCGGACTCGAGCAGGTACTGACGGATTTCCGGGCGGATGGCTTCCACCAGGTAACGGATATTGCCCAGGATCGGGTAGTTGCGGCGTACCGCGTGGGGGCTTTGCAGCAGGTCGAACAGACCGATCAGGCTCAGTACACCGGTGACCAGGGTGATGGGCCACAGCCATTCATGTTCGATAAAAGGGAGGCTGGCGAGGGTGAAAATGACACAGGCAGCAAAGAACGCGTAACGGCTTAACAAGGACAGGCTCATACGGTTTTTCCTTGGTTCAACTCTGAAGGTCGATCACCCATTCTGCGCCTGTTGCGAAACCGCGGACAAGGTTTGAGCGCGCAGAGGCCCATTTCAGAGGGGTTGGCGCGCGGAACTCATCGGTTGCCCCGAGCCACTTAAACACACGTTCCTCAACCTCTCCAAAGTGAGCCGACCATGAATATCAATACTGCCCTGACTGCGGTGGATCTCCTGACACGCCTGACCCAGGCGCCGGAGGCGCGTCCTGCTGCGCCTCAAGTGGCTTCCGGGCGTGAGCCGTTCATCACACCGACCCATCGCCAATTTCCGTCCGGCTTGCGCAATGACAACCCCTTGGTCAGATCCAGGCTCGACCAGCAATTCTCCTCTTCATCGGGTCACCACCCACGGGCCGCATCAGCGCAAATGCCGGGAGGCGCCGAGCGCACTGGGCTACAAAAGGCAGCGGGCGACGTTGCTCGCAACACCTGGTTTATTCCCGGCTTGAGCAACATGCTCCATGGGGTGGAAAAGTCCGATGGCAGCTTGGGCGGCGCGTTGGCGGGGATGATAAACGGTGTTGATAAAACCCTGCAGACGGGCCTGGCCACGGCGGCTCTGGGGGCTGCGAGGGGCGATTGGATGGCGGTTGCCGATGGCTACACGCAAGCGGTGGCCCATAACGAATCCACGCCCGACTCGGTCAAGTCGACGCTGGCGCTGTCCCACTCCGTGAGGGGCGTCGCGGCTAGTTCCGCTGCGCTTGCAGGAAAATAGAGAACAGCTCCGACTGGGATTTGATCCCCAGCTTGCTGTACATGTGCTTCTTATGGACTTTCACGGTTTCCACCGAGATTTCCAGCTTGCGCGCGATCTCTTTGCTGGAGCAGCCGCTGAGCATCAGGCGGCCCACGTCCAGCTCGCGGGCGGTGAGTTGGGCGCCCCAGTCGTCATTCTGGATCGGCGGCTGTGGGGTGCTGACCTGGTTGAGTTCAAAGGGCAGGCGCTGGCGCAGCAGGCTCAGCACCCAGGGCTGGATCAGCGACAGCAGGGCAATCTGCTGCGGGTCGAAACGCTGCTTTGAGCCCAGGGAGAGGCACAGGGTGCGCCCGTCCGGCAGGTGGCAATTGAACTGAATTTCATCGGCCACCACATTGAGGCGGAAGTAACGCTGGTAGTACTCGGTGAGTTCGAAATGCTCCGGCGCCACTTCAGCCAGGCGTAACAGGCCGGTGTGCGAGTGCTCGCGGCTGGCGATATAGAAAGGGTCGAGCAGGTAGAGGCCGTTGAGATAATCCTGGAACAAATGGTCCGGGGTGCCGTCGGCACCCGGGCATTCGGCGAACACCAGCGGGCGGTGCTCGCTGCTGAACAGCAACACCACCCAACTGTCGAACGGCACGTACTGGTCGAGCAGGCGCACCAGCTGGGTCCAGAAGTTGGCCTGGTCGAGGGCGTCTATCATTTGCCCGACTGAACGGTGCCAGGCGATGTCTTGCAGCGAAACGGTCATTCGTCTACCCCCATAGGGTTACCCCGGCGGCGTGATTTCCCCGGCGTGTGCGGCTGCGCATACTGCGCCACAGATAAAACCACAGGATGTCCCATGAAGGTCGAATTTGCCCAGTTGGCAGGCCGCGATAACGGCACAGCTTACAACCTTGAGCGCGCGTTGGCGGCGATTGCTGCAAGTGCAAGCGACACGCAACTGATCGTATTCCCGGAAACCCACCTCATGGGCTTCCCGACAGCCGAGACCGTCGCCGCCATCGCCGAGCCGGTGGATGGCCCTACTGTGCAGGCGATTATCCAGGCCGCCCAGGCGCGCAATATCGCGGTGGTGATCGGCATGGCCGAGAGCGACGGCGGCCAATTCTATAACACCACCTTGCTGATCACCCCCGAAGGCATTGCGCTGCGTTATCGCAAGACCCACCTGTGGGCCTCGGACCGTGGCGTGTTCACCCCGGGCGATCGCTACGCCACCTGCGTGTGGAACGGCGTGCGCGTGGGCCTGCTGATCTGCTACGACATCGAGTTCCCGGAAAGCGCCCGTGCCAATGCGCAACTGGGTGCTGAATTGCTGATCGTCACCAACGGCAACATGGACCCGTACGGCCCCACGCACCGCACCGCGATCATGGCCCGGGCCCAGGAAAACCAGGCGTTTGCGCTGATGGTCAACCGCGTGGAAGAGGGCGATGGCGGCCTGCTGTTCGCCGGTGGCAGCGCCCTGGTGGACCCGTTCGGCACCTTGCTGTTCGAAGCCGGGCGCGAGGCCGGGCAATTTACCGTCGAGCTGGACCTCGACCAGTTGGCGGCGGCGCGCAAGGACTACCGCTACCTGGATGACCAACGCTTGAAATTGCCCGGTGAGGTGATTGAGCACCCTGACGGCACGCGCGAGCTGCTGATCCCTGGAAACTGATGGAGCTCTTGTGGCGAGCGGGCTTGCCCTGCGGCCCCGAAACCTGCCACCGCGGGTTGTCTGGAGAAATGCGCTGAGCGCAATGGGGGCTGCTGCGCAGCCCAACGCGGGGCAAGCCCGCTCGCCACAATAAAACGGCTGGGCCTATCAATTGGCGTGGCCTTGTAAATCGGTTTGACCATAAGAAAAAAGACGTCCGCTTCACCGACTTCAGTTCTGCCATAAATCTAATAAATCAGCGGAGAATCGCTCATGGCTCGTTTGCAACGCACCCTGTCGTTAGGGTCGGTGGTGCTGTTTGGCATCGCTTATATGACGCCGATCATTGTGCTCGGCACCTTCGGCATCCTCGCGCAATCCACCGCCGGCATGGTCCCTGCCGCCTACCTGGCAGCGCTGGTGGCAATGTTCTTTACCGCCATGAGCTACGGGCGCATGGCCTCGGCGTTCCCGGTGGCCGGTTCCGCCTACAGCTACGTGCGCAAGGCGATCAGCCCCAAGCTGGGCTTTATCGCCGGCTGGGCGGTGTTGCTCGATTACCTGTTCCTGCCCATGGCCATCTGGCTGATCGGCGCGGCGTACCTCAACTCGGCGTTCCCTGCGGTGCCGCAATGGGTCTGGGTGCTGGCGTTTATCGGCATCACCAGCGTCATCAACATCATTGGCCTCAAGCTGGCGAATGGCATCAACGCGTTGCTGATGCTGGTGCAGTTTCTGGTGCTGATCGCGTTTGTCGCGCTGTGCATCCACTACATCGGCGGTGATGCGAGCAAGCCCTTGTGGACCGTCGCCCCGTTCTTCAACGGTCAGATGCAGATGCCGCTGATCATGAGCGGCGCCGCCATCGCCTGCTATTCGTTCCTGGGTTTTGACGCGGTCAGCACCCTCACCGAAGAAACCCGCGACCCTCGCCGCACCATCCCGCGGGCGATCATGTTGATCACGCTGATCGGCGGGCTGATTTTCGTGGCGGTGTCCTATTTCGTGCAGATCGCCCATCCGTCCTTCGAATTCGCCAATGTCGATTCGGCGGCGTATGAAATCGCGCGCAACATCGGCGGCGACCTGTTCGTGTCGATCTTCCTGATCGGCCTGATCGTCGGCCAGTTCGCCTCGGGGCTGTCGGCCCAGGCCAGTGGCTCGCGCCTGCTGTTTGCGATGGGCCGCGACGGCGTATTGCCCAAGTCGTTCTTTGGCACCTTGCATGCGCGGTTCGGCACGCCGGTCAACAGTATCCTGCTGTGTGCAGCGGTGGCGCTGCTGGCGTTGAAGCTGGACGTGACCACCTCCACATCGTTCATCAACTTCGGCGCGTTCCTGGCGTTCAGCCTGGTGAACCTGTCGGTGATCTTTCACTACTGGATCGGCGCCCAGCAGCGTGGCGTTCGTGAGTTGATCCTGTTCCTGGTGTTCCCGACCATTGGCTTGCTGGCGGATCTGTGGCTGATGATCAGCCTCGACCACCTGGCGATCTACCTGGGCCTGGTGTGGTTGGCGATCGGCCTGGTTTACCTGGGTTTCCTCACGCGCGGCTTCTCCCGACAGCCGCCGGAAATGGACTTCCAGGAGGCCGCATAGAAGCGTACGGCCTATTCTTATTGCAATCGGTTCTCGTTTGGGTGCATGATTTGTGTTACTGTATAACACATCAAATGCACCCAGACGCCCCGGAGGCCTTATGAAAGCTGGTATCCATCCCGACTACCGTACCGTGTTGTTCCATGACACCGCCGCCGATGTGTTCTTCCTGATCGGCTCCACCGCCGACAGCGACCGCACGCATAAACACAGCGACGGCAACACCTACCCTTACATCCCGCTGGACGTGTCCAGCGCCTCGCACCCGATCTACACCGGCCAACAGCGCAAGACCCAGGCCGAAGGCCGTATTGCAGGGTTCAACAAGCGTTTCGCTTCGTTTGGCTCCAGCCCGAAAAAAACCGAGGCGTGAGGGATCCGCGTTTCACCTCGAAGGCCGCTCCAGAGAATGGAGCGGCTTTTTTTTGTGGGTTGATATCGTAAGGCCATTACTTTGGCGAAAACCAACTAAACTCCTCAGTAATCGCCAAGGAGGCCGTGAACCACAACAACAAGGAAACCCAACCGACGATCCGAGGTGTGCCATGGGAGAGTCAGTGGCTTTCACCGATACCGAACGCGCCGTCGTGCTGCTGATCGATGCCCATCCGCAGGTGCTGCACAGCCTGACGCACCTGCTGCGGCTGGAGCCCTTCGAACTGCACAGCGCCACTTGCGCGGCCGATGCCCTGGCCATTCTCGCCAGCCAACCCGTCGACCTGGTGATGAGCGCTGCGCGCCTGCCTGATATGGACGGCGCGTCATTGCTGGCACATATCCACCAGCACTATCCCCATACGGTGCGCATCCTGCTGACCAGCGAGACCGACCTGACCCTGATCATCAAGGCCATCAACGAAGGCGAGATCTACCGCTACCTGAGCAAACCCTGGAAGGATGAAGAGTTGTTGCTGGCGCTGCGCCAATCCCTGGCGCATCAGCATTCGGAGCGTGAACGTGCGCGGCTGGAGCAACTGATCCAGCAGCAGAACGACGCACTCAAGCAGCTCAACACGACCCTGGAAAAACGCGTGGCCTCGCGCACCAGCGAGCTGCAGCAAACCGCCGACATGCTTGACCTGGCCTACGAAGAACTCAAGCACAGCTATGCCACCGGCGCCGAGGTGTTCTCGCTGCTGGCCAACCTGCGCCTGCCGCGCGCGAAGCAGACCAACCGGCAGATCATCGAACTGGTACGCACCTGGTGCGTGGCCCATGGCGAGGACTGCGCCAGCAATCGCGACCTGACCATGGCCGCCGCGCTCTACAACATCGGCAAGTTGAGCTGGAGCGACAGCATGATGGCCTCGCCCTCGGACTTGCTGCACAGCAGCGACCGCGAACGGTATCGCGCCTACCCGGCCCAGAGCGAATCACTGCTGATGACCCTGGAGCCGATGAAAGATGCCGCGCGCCTGATCCGCCATCATCAGGAACGCTGGGACGGCAGTGGCTTCCCCGATCACCTCAAGGGCGAAGCGATTCCCGCCGGGTCGCGGCTGTTGAAGTTGGCAGTGGATTTTATCGAGCTGCAAAAGGGCCTGATCCTCGAGCGGCAGATGAACAGCGATGAAGCGCTGCTGTACATCCGCAAATACGCCGGGCGGCTGTATGACCCGCTGTTGGTCGAAGACTTTGTGCAGGTCTGCGCAACCTACTTGAATGACGTGACCTTGGGCGACCCCAACGTCAAAGTGCTCGGCACCCGTGAGCTGGAGGAGGGCATGGTGCTGGCGCGCAATTTGAATGCCGACAACGGCATGCTGCTGCTCAATGCCGGCAAGGTGCTGAACCTGCCGCTGGTGGACAAGTTGATCGCGTTCGAAACCATGGAGGGTGCGCGCTACAGCGTGTTTATCAAAGAGCACACCGAGATCGCGGCTCAACACCCTTGAGCGGATAGGCGCAGGCAAGCCAGCTTTCGGATTGATTGCGGCGTTCGTGTCGATCATGTGATCCTTGCGCCCTTTGCCTTCAAGGACGACTTATCCATGACCTCGACCATCCGCATCGCCGCCGCCCTTTTGATCGGCAGCGACGGCCAGACCCTGCTGGTGCGCAAGCGCGGCACCCAGGCGTTCATGCAACCTGGCGGCAAGATCGACGCCGGCGAGCAACCTGCCGAGGCGCTGGCGCGTGAGCTGTTTGAGGAGCTGAACCTGCGTATCGAGCCCGGCGCTGCGACCTACCTCGGCCAGTTTTCGGCACCTGCCGTCAACGAGCCGGGTTTCACCGTGGAAGCCGAGCTGTTCCAGGTGCAGATCGACGTCCCGGTCACCCCTGCCGCCGAGATTGAAGAGGTGCGCTGGATCGACCCCGCCGGCGATGGTGGCTTGCTGTTGGCGCCGTTGACCCGTGATCTGATCCTGCCGTTCTATCGCGCGTCGCTGACCACCCCGGCCTGATCGCCCCTTGCGCGTCAGCGCACCGCGCTGACGCCATCCAGGGTGGAAAACGAGGTGTCCTTGGCCGTCAGCAGGAAGTCGCGCATATACGGCGCGTCCAGCATGTCCGCGCGGATGCCCGCATACAGCGTGGCAAACAGGCCTTTCTCGCCCAGGCGCTTGGCCTTCACGTAACCCCGTGAGCTGTATTCATGCAGCGCCCAATGGGGCATGCCGCACACGCCGCGGCCGCTGGCGACCAGTTGCATCATCATCACCGTCAGCTCCGAGGTGCGCACCTGGGCCGGCTCCACATCTGCCGGCTCGAGGAAGCGCGTGAAAATGTCCAGGCGGTCGCGCTCCACCGGGTAGGTGATCAGGGTTTCGGTCAGCAGGTCTTCGGGCACGATGTAGGACTTGTGCGCCAGTGGGTGTTGATTGGCCACCGCGAGCATGGCTTCGTAGGTGAACAACGGCACGTAGGTGATGCCCGGCAATTCCAGTGGATCGGACGTCACCACCAGGTCCAGGTCGCCACGGGCCAGGGCTGGCAGCGGCGCAAAGGCGAAGCCCGAGGCCAGGTCCAGCTCGACTTCCGGCCAGGCATCGCGGAACTGGTCGATGGTCGGCATCAGCCATTGGAAACAGCTGTGACACTCGATCGCCATGTGCAAACGCCCGGCGGTACCGCCGGCCAATCGTGCGATGTCACGCTCGGCGCCGCGCAGCAGCGGCAGGGTCGCATCGGCCAGTTGCAGCAGACGCAGACCGGCGCTGGTGAAGCGCAGCGGCTTGGTCTTGCGCACGAACAACGGCATGCCCAGGCGTTCCTCCAACTCCTTGAACTGGTGGGACAGCGCCGACTGCGTCAGGTGCAGGCGCTCGGCGGCTTCTACCAGGCTGTCGGCTTCGCGCAGGGCGTGCAGGGTCTTGAGGTGGCGGATTTCGAGCACGGGCTCTCCATGAAGACAATTTGTGAAGAATTGGAATGGCGTGAGTTTGTCTCATGTTGCAGGCCGTGTCGACCATGACCACTGGGCACTCTTCATCAAACTGTCACGCAACTGTGGCAGCGCGCTCGAACAAACTTCATCAGACTCGCGCTCTACTGGGGTTCTGTGTTTCGGTGTTTTCCATGCGCGTGTTGCTTTTATTGGCCGCTTTTATGTTCGGCCTGCCGTCTTTTGCGGCGTCTCGATGTGATGTCAATGTCCCGACCCAAACGGTCGACCTGGAAACGGTCAGCATCGCCTACCAGAGCATCGGGCGGGCGTCCGATCCCGCGTTGCTGCTGGTCATGGGCCTGGGCGGGCAGTTGATCCACTGGCCGGATGAAGTGGTGGTGGCGTTGTGCGAACAGGGCTTTCGGGTGATCCGCTACGACAACCGGGATGTCGGCCTGTCCACCTGGCGACAGGCACCTGCCAGCGCCAACCTGACCTTCGAAGTGCTGCGCTACAAGCTCGGCCTGCCGGTGGCGGCGCCCTACACACTGACTGACATGGCCGACGACGCCCTGGGCCTGATGGACGCGTTGCAGATCCGCCAATTCCATGTGCTGGGCGCGAGCATGGGCGGCATGATCGCCCAGCACCTGGCGGCCATGGCGCCGCAGCGGGTCGAAAGCCTCACGCTGATCATGACCAGCTCCGGCGCCGAAGGCCTGCCGGCGCCGAGTGCGGCGTTGGTGCAATTGTTGTCGCGGCGCAGCGCACCGAACCGTGAAGTCGCGCTGGAGCAGCAGGCGGATTTGTTGGCAGCCCTGGGCAGCCCGTCGGTGAAAGATGATCGCCAGGTGTTGCTGCAGCAGGCGGCGCTGTCCTACGACCGCGCCTTCAACCCCGACGGCGTGAAGCGCCAGATCATGGCGATCCTCGCCGAGCCAAGCCGGGTACCGTTGCTCAACCAGTTGCGCGTGCCCACCCTGGTAGTCCACGGCACGGCCGACCCGTTATTGCCGGTGATGCACGGCGTGCATTTGGCGGCGCATATCCAGGGCAGCCAGCTGAAACTGATTCCAGGCCTGGCCCATCGATTCCAGGAAGCCTTCAAGGCGCCGCTGCTGGCGGCAGTGCTGCCGTACCTGCAAGCCCATCGCGAAGATGCCGCCCATTGGGCGCAGATTGACCTGGGCGAGCCTTCGAAGGTGTTGTGACATTGGTGTATCGTGCAACTTTTGCGGCGCATTGCCAGCGAGGTTGCCTACCATGAGTACTCCCCTGAAAATCGATTTCGTCAGCGACGTGTCCTGCCCCTGGTGCATCATCGGCCTGCGTGGCTTGACCGAAGCCCTCGACCAGCTTGGCGCCGAGGTGCAGGCCGAGATTCATTTCCAACCGTTCGAATTGAACCCGAACATGCCGGCCATCGGTCAGAACATCGTCGAGCACATCACTGAAAAGTACGGCTCCACTGCCGAAGAGTCCCAGGCCAACCGTGCGCGCATCCGCGACTTGGGCGCGGCGTTGGGCTTTGCCTTTCGTACCGATGGCCAGAGCCGTATCTACAACACGTTCGATGCGCACCGCCTGTTGCACTGGGCCGGGCTGGAAGGCTTGCAGTACAACCTCAAGGAAGCGCTGTTCAAGGCGTATTTCACCGACCAGCAGGACCCTTCCGATCACGCCACGCTGGCGATCATTGCTGAAAGCGTCGGGCTGGATATCAAGCGGGCGGCCGAGATTCTCGCCTCCGACGAATACGCCGCCGATGTCCGCGAGCAAGAGCAGTTGTGGATATCCCGGGGCGTGACCTCGGTGCCGACCATCGTGTTCAACGATCAGTATGCGGTCAGCGGTGGCCAGCCGGCCGACGCCTTCGTGGGCGCGATTCGCCAGATCATCCGCGAGGCGAAGGGCTAAGCCTTTGGGTGGAGGCTGGCTTGCCCGCGATGGTCTGCGCGGTCTACCGGATAGACCGAGGTGCCGGCATCGCTGGCAAGCCAGCGCCTGCAGGGGGCGCGGGTTCTTCAGTCAAACTTGTAGCTGATCGCGGTCTGCACCTGGCCCTGGTTCACATCCCCGGTGTCCTTGACGATGGTGCTGTTGGCCGCCGAGCCCACCAGGTGGACCCAACTGGCGCTGGTCAGCAGTGACCAGTTATTCGCCAGGGGGAATTCGAAACTCTGGGTCAGCGTCAGGTTCTGGAAGCCGGCACTCGCGTTGTAGGCGCGAATGCCCGAGGCCGCGGATTCCTTGTCGTCGACGCCGAAAAAGGTCTGGGTCTGGCGGGCGTCGGCAAAGTGCGCCAGCAAGCCGGTGCTGCCAATGATCCCGCCGCCGAGCGGGTAGCCGAGTTCGCCGCCGACCTTGCCCAGCACGCCGCTTTGATCACGTCCGCCGCCGACGGCCTGGCCCATCTGGGCGTACACGCGCCAGAAGTCGGCCGGCGCGTATTGGATGAAACCGCCCACCTCGGCCATGTCCGAGACATTGCGCAGACCGCGCAGTGAGCCGTTGGCGGTACGCCCCGGCAGGTAATTGATGTACGGGCCGGCGGTGAAGCCGTGGGTGTCCAGCGCGCTCCAGGTCAGGCCATCGTCGGTGCCCAGGCTGACCGGGCCCCAGTCCAGGTCGAAGTAGGGAATGGGCCGGGTTTCGTAGCGACTGCCCGTCGGGTCGTGGGGTTGATAGCTGACGCCCGCGCCCATCTCGCCGGTAATGCCTTGGGCCAATGCCGTGCTGGAAAAGCCCCACAGCCCCAACAGGCCGGCGAATACAGCAGAAGTCACCTTGAACATGCAGCGGTTTCCTTATCTGGACATACGCGCATTCACGCGCGAAGGGCATCCCTGGCGCAAGCACTCATCTTGTTTGTAGCGAGCTACAAAAATTGTAGCTTGCGCGACACATATCGCCCGACAAATTCACGCAAAGCCCAGCCCCGCTGGGTTTTCGCCAGTTGGCACGCTCCCTGCTCTACTCCAGTGGCAAGCGCACAGAGCGCTCTTCTTCAAGCCCTCCAACTCAAGGAAAGGCAATGATCCACTGGCATATCGTGTGTGACTTCGACGGGACCATCACCCCCACCGATGTCATCGACAACGTCCTCCAACGCTTCGCCGGCCCCGAGTGGGAAACCATCGAACAGGAATGGCTGGATGGGCATATCGGTTCCCGCGAATGCCTGAGCCGCCAACTGGCACTGATCAAGGCGACCCCGACTGAACTGCTGGCGTACTTCGACAGTGTCGAGATCGATCCGGACTTCCCGGATTTCGTCGATCACGTCATGGGCCTGGGCGCGACCATCGAAGTGGTCAGCGACGGCATCGAACAAGGCATCGCGCGCATCCTGTCGCGCAACTATGTGACCTTGCTGCCGATCCTCGCCAACCGCCTGCGCCAGGTCGACCAGAACAGCTGGCGCATCGACTTCCCGTATGCCAGCGATGCCTGCCGTGCCGCTTCCGGCAACTGCAAGTGCAAGTCCACCCCGCGCAACAAGCGCGTGCTGGTGATCGGCGACGGCAAGTCCGACATGTGCGTGGCCTCCACCGCCGACTTCGTGTTCGCCAAAGGCAGCCTCGCCGACTACTGCGTGGCCAACAACATTCCTCACGCGCGCTTCGACACCTTCGCCGAAGTGCCTGCATTGCTGGCGCAACTGCCGCAGGGCATCGCCGCCAACGCCAGCGCTTTTGCTGGCGAACTGTCTACCGAAAATCAGGAACTCTTCCACCATGTCTGATATCCGTATCGCTACCGCCGAAGACCAGGTCCTTCTGGATAAAGAAGCCAAGTATTGCTCCTACGGTGACACCGTCCACTACATCGAGCCGCCGCGTATTTTCAGCCGTTGCGAAGGCTCCTATGTGTGGGACACCGAAGACCAGGCCTACCTCGACCTGCAAATGTGGTACTCGGCCGTCAACTTCGGCTACGCCAACCCGCGCCTGAACAACGCGTTGAAGCAGCAGATCGATACCCTGCCGCAAATCGCCAGCCAGTACCTGCACAAAGGCAAGATCGAGCTGTCGGAAATGATCGCGGTCGATGCCAAGAAAAAATTCGGCCTCGACGGTCGCGTGCACTTCAACGTCGGCGGTTCGCAGTCGATCGAAGACTCGCTGAAAGTGGTGCGCAACGCCACCAACGGCAAGAGCCTGATGTTCGCCTTCGAAGGCGGCTACCACGGCCGTACCCTCGGTGCGTCGTCGATCACTTCCAGCTACCGCTACCGTCGCCGCTACGGCCACTTCGGCGAGCGCGCGCAGTTCATTGCGATAAAAGACTCCTCCCGGTTCGCGCACCGAATACAAGAGCCGAAAGGGCGCTGTGCTG
>Ga0153921_1000151_pt1 | contig 51009 bp, 50 predicted proteins | sample TSNJ005MetaG_FD_104691 | JGI IMG/M metagenome (GOLD analysis project Ga0153921, IMG submission 104691) | Attine ant fungus gardens microbial communities from New Jersey, USA - TSNJ005 MetaG | ecosystem: Host-associated > Fungi > Mycelium > Unclassified | place: USA: New Jersey, Brendon T. Byrne... | reverse complement strand
TGGGGATCATGCTGCTGTTTTCCTGGATGAGCCTGGTGGACGTGGTGCGCGCCGAGTTCCTGCGCGGGCGCAACCTGGAATACGTACGCGCGGCCCGGGCACTGGGCATGCAGAACGGCGCGATCATGTTCCGCCACATCCTGCCCAATGCCATGGTCTCGACCATGACCTTCATGCCGTTCATTCTCACCGGCGCCATCGGCACCCTCACCGCCCTGGACTTCCTCGGCTTCGGCTTGCCGGCGGGCTCACCGTCGCTGGGTGAACTGGTGGCCCAGGGCAAATCCAACCTGCAGGCGCCGTGGCTGGGCATGAGCGCGTTTGCCGTGCTGGCGATCATGTTGAGTCTGCTGGTGTTTATCGGCGAGTCCGCTCGCGATGCCTTCGTCCCGAGGAAATGAGATGAATCAGGACAATCTGATCGAAATCCGCGACCTCTCTGTCGAGTTCGTCACCGGCGAGCATCACCACCGTGTGGTGAACAACGTCAGCTTCGACATCAAGCGCGGCGAAACCCTGGCGCTGGTCGGCGAAAGCGGCTCCGGCAAATCGGTGACCGCCCACTCGATCCTGCGCCTGCTGCCCTACCCGCTGGCTCGGCATCCGTCGGGCACCATCGAGTACGCCGGGCAAGACCTGTTGACGCTCAAGGAAAAAACCCTGCGGCACATTCGCGGCAACCGCATCGCGATGATCTTCCAGGAGCCGATGACCTCGCTGAACCCGCTGCACAACATCGAGAAGCAGATCAACGAGGTACTCGGCCTGCACAAAGGCCTCACCGGCAAGGTCGCCACCCAGCGCACCCTGGAACTGCTGGAGCTGGTCGGGATCCCCGAGCCGCACAAGCGCCTCAAGGCCCTGCCCCACGAACTCTCCGGCGGCCAGCGCCAGCGGGTGATGATCGCCATGGCGCTGGCCAACGAGCCGGAGTTGTTGATCGCCGACGAGCCGACCACCGCCCTCGACGTCACCGTGCAGTTGAAGATCCTGGAGTTGCTCAAGGAGCTGCAGGCACGCCTGGGCATGGCCTTGCTGCTGATCAGCCACGACCTCAACCTGGTGCGGCGCATCGCCCATCGGGTGTGCGTGATGCAACAGGGCTGCATCGTTGAACAGGCCGATTGCGAGACGCTGTTCCAGGCGCCGCAGCACCCCTACACCCAGGAACTGCTGGCAGCCGAGCCCAGCGGCGGGCCGGCCGGCAACGCTATCGGTCCGCCGCTGCTGGAGGTCGATGACCTCAAGGTGTGGTTCCCGATCAAGAAAGGCTTTTTGCGCACCACCGTCGATTACGTCAAGGCGGTGGACGGCATCAACTTCAGCCTGCCGCAGGGGCAGACGCTGGGCATCGTCGGTGAAAGCGGCTCGGGTAAATCCACCCTGGGCCTGGCCATCTTGCGCTTGATCGCCAGCAAGGGCGGGATCCGCTTTGAAGGCCAGCAACTGGACACGCTCAGCCAGCAACAGGTACGCCCGTTGCGCCGCGAAATGCAGGTGGTGTTCCAGGACCCGTTCGGCAGCCTCAGCCCACGCATGTGCGTGAGCGAGATCGTCGGCGAAGGCCTGCGCATCCACAAGATGGGCACACCGGCCGAGCAGGAAGCGGCGATCATCGCCGCGCTCAAAGAGGTCGGCCTCGACCCGGCGTCGCGCAATCGCTACCCCCACGAGTTTTCCGGGGGCCAGCGTCAACGCATCGCCATTGCCCGCGCGCTGGTGCTCAAGCCACGCCTGATCCTGCTCGACGAACCCACCTCGGCGCTGGACCGCACCGTACAGCGCCAAGTGGTGGAATTGCTGCGCAGCCTGCAGGCCAAGTACAACCTGACTTACCTGTTCATCAGCCATGACCTGGCGGTGGTGAAGGCGCTGAGCCACCAGTTGATGGTGGTCAAGCAGGGGCAGGTGGTGGAACAAGGCGACGCCCAGGCGATTTTCGCCGACCCGCAGCACGCCTACACCCGGCAGTTGCTGGAGGCTGCCTTCCTGGCACCGGCTTGACGCACTGCACTCCCAGGTGGGAGCCCGCTCCCACCTGGAAGCAAACCAATATCATTTGCGCACCTTCCCGCCCTTTGCTTTAATCGCGACCAATTCTTATTTACGCCAATTCTTTTGCGCTGGATGGATATTGTGTCGACCTCTTTCACCCACCTCTACGGTTCCCACCACAGCTGGTTGCTTGGCCTGTTGCGCCGACGCCTGAACGATCGCTGGGATGCCGCTGACCTGGCTCACGACACCTTCATCCGCATCCTCAGCCGGCCCCCCGCCGAGACCGATCACGTGCGCCAGCGCTCTTACCTGGCCACCATTGCCCGCGGGTTGTGCATCGACCATTGGCGTCGTCGCCAGCTGGAGAAAGCCTGGCTCGACAGCCTGGCGCTGTGCCCGGAGGCGACACAGCCATCGCCGGAACAGCGCGCCATCATCGTCGAGACCCTCTACGAAGTGGATGCCATGCTCGCCCGCCTGCCGACAAAGGTCAGCGAAGCCTTCCTGCTCGCGCAACTGCATGGCCTGCCCTACAAACAGATCGCGCAACAGTTGGGCGTGTGCGAGCGCATGGTCAAGAAGTACATGGCCCAGGCCTTGCTGCATTGCGCGATCCTCGAAGCCGAGCTTGACGGGATGCTGGTGCAATGAGCCCCACCGGCAAACTCAGCCACGCGAGCCTGGAGCAGGCCGCGCAGTGGTACGTGCGCCTGCAGGACCCGAGCGGCGCCCAGGAGCAGCAACGCTGGCAATCCTGGTTGATGCAGAACCCCGAGCACCTGGCGGCCTGGCACTATGTGGAGCGCGTCAGCCAGCGCTTCGCACCGCTGATGGAGCATTCCCAGGGCGCCGGCCGTGCACTGCGCAGTTCACGGCGCCAGACCCTCAAGACCTTGCTGGTGCTGTGCGCCGGTTCGACGCTGGCCTGGGGCACCTGGCGCAACACCGCCCTGCCCCGGCTGGTGGGCGGCTGGAGCGCCGACTACGCCACTGCCAGCGGCGAAACCCGCGACGCCTTGCTGGCCGATGGCAGCCATGTATGGCTTAACGCCCTGAGCGCGCTGGATGTGCGCTTCGATACGACGCAACGCTTGCTGCGCCTGCGCTTTGGCGAAGTGCTGATCGATACGGCCAAGGACGCCAGCCGCCCATTCCTGGTGGACACCGAACACGGCCGACTGCAGGCGCTGGGCACCCGCTTCAGCGTGCTGCAGGGCGACGAGCATACCCAGCTCAACGTGTTCGAAGGCCGGGTGCAGGTCAGCACCCTCAACCAGCAGGTGCGCATCATCGAGGCAGGCCAGCAGGTCCGGTTCGCCCGCAACGGTTTCGACCCCACCGCCCCGGCCTCTCCCGCCCGAGAGGCCTGGAGCCGTGGCGTGCTGCTGGCCGACAACCTGGCGCTGGGCGAGCTGGTCGCCGAGCTCAACCGTTATCGTCCCGGCCACCTGGGTTGCGACCCGGCCGTGGCGCAGTTGCCGGTAATGGGTTCATTCCCGCTCAAGGACAGCGACCACGCCCTGCGCCTGCTGCAAGCCGCCCTGCCGATTCGCGTCGACCGGTTGCTGCCGTGGTGGGTCACCGTCAGCCCCCAGTAAAAAAATCTTCAACCGCCAGTGCCCTTTTTCAAAACTCGTTCGGTTAACCCTGCAGACGCTTTCAATTCGCCGATCGATTTGATCCAAAGGGAAACATTCATGCCGCAACCTGCTCGCTTCGCGCTGCGCCCACTGGCGTTGGCCACCTCGCTGTTTTGCCTCAGCGCACCGACGCTGCACGCCGCCGAAACGCCATCGACCCAGGAAGCCGCGCGCAGCTACCGTATTGCCGCCGGCTCCCTGGTCAATGTGCTGAACAGCTTCGCCGAGCAGTCGGGTATTTTCATCGCCGGGCACAACAGCCTCGCCGCAGGTAAAACCAGCCCAGGCCTGAATGGCAACTACACCGCGGCCAGCGGCCTGCAGCGCCTGTTGCAGGGCAGCGGCCTGCAAGCCCTGCCCCAAGGCAACAACGGCTACGTACTCGAACCGGTCCCGGCCAACACCGGCGCCCTGGAGCTGGGCGCTACCACCATTTCCGGCCAGGACCTGGGCGCCACCACCGAAGACACCCACGCCTACACCACAGGCTCCATGGCGTCGGCCACCGGCCTGCCGCTGTCGATGCGCGAAACCCCGCAGTCGGTCACCGTGATCACCCGCCAGCAGATGGATGACCAGGGCTCCAACAACATCGCCGACACCCTGCGCCGCGCGCCTGGCGTCAGCGTGCAGAACTACGACAGCGAGCGCTGGGAGTTCTCCAGCCGGGGCTTGCCGATCACCAATTTCCAGTACGACGGCGTCAACTCCACCTATGACGGCGTGTACGACTACGGCACCACCAGTACCGACATGGCGGTGTACGACCACCTGGAAATCATCAAGGGGTCGGCGGGCCTGTTGAGCGGCTCCGGCGACCCCTCGGCCACGGTCAACCTGATCCGCAAAAAACCCACCCGCGACTTCAAGGCGTCGGTCACCCAGACCTTCGGCTCCTGGGACAATTACCGCACCGAAGGCGACATCTCCGGCCCCCTGACCGAGTCCGGCAATGTGCGCGGGCGCTTTGTCGGCGTGTACCAGGATCGCCAGTCCTACCTGGACCACTACCAGAATACCAAGGACATCGCCTACGGCATCCTCGAAGCGGATCTCACCCCCGACACCCTGCTGACCTTCGGTATCGACCAGCAGGACACCCGCTCGCGCGGCGCCAGCTGGACCGGTTTCCCGATGTATTTCAGCGACGGCTCGCGCACGAACTTCTCGCGATCGTTCAACCCGGCCGCAGACTGGAGCCGTCGCGACTTCCAGAACCAGACGATCTTCGCCTCGGTGCAGCAAAAGCTCGCCAATGACTGGTCGCTCAAAGTCAGCCTCGACCGCAAGCGCAGCCAGCACGACACCCTGCTCGCCTCCGCGAGTGGCGGCAACCCCGATCCGGTCAGCGGCGAGGGCATGTACATGTTCATGGGCAAGTACAAGGGCGACCAGGTGCAGAACACCCTGGACGTCAACCTCAGCGGGCCGTTCAGCCTGTTCGGCCGCGAGCACGAATTGATCATGGGCTTCATGGCCACCCGCTCGAAACAGGACGTACCGGTGTACGGTTCGATCTACCCACCCGTGGGCGGCAGCATCTTTGACTGGCGCGGCGAATACGCCAAGCCCGACATCCCACGCAGCGGCCAGAACGATATCGTGCAACGCCAGACCGGCGCCTACCTCGCCACTCGCCTGAAACCGACCGATGACCTGGCGGTGATCCTCGGCGCGCGCGTGAGCAATTTCAGCGGTACCGACACCACCGATTTCTTTGACCCCGCCCAGGCCGACAACCGCGCCATCTACCACCAGAGTGGCGTGGTCACGCCCTATGCCGGGGTCGTCTATGACCTGAACGACACCTGGTCGGTCTACACCAGCTATACCCAGATCTATCGCCCGCAAACCAGCAAGGACGCCGACCGCAAACTGCTCGACCCGGTCGAAGGCCAGACCTATGAAGCGGGGCTCAAGGCTGCGTTCTACGGCGGCCGCCTGAATGCCAGCTTCGCCGCGTTCCGCATCGAACAGGACAACGTGGCCGAGTACGTCTCGGGTTTCGAGAGCGACTCGATCTACCGCCCCATCGCCGGCGCCACCACCAAAGGCTTCGAAGCCGAGCTGTCGGGTGAAGTGCTCGACGGCTGGAATATCTCCGCCGGCTACACCTACCAGCACACCCGCGATGCCAATGACGGCTACGTCTACAGCTCGGTGCTGCAGACCACCACGCCGCAACAAGTCGTACGGCTGTTCAGCGCCTATCGCCTGCCGGGCGCCCTGGACAACATCACCGTGGGCGGCGGTGTGAACTGGCAGAGTGAGTTCTTCGGCAAGGTGTTCCAGCCGGACCCGAATGACACGGTCAACTTCGGCCACGACTCGCGCATCACGCAGGACAGCTACTACCTGGTCGACCTGATGGCACGCTATCGCTTCAACGACCACCTGAGCACCACGCTGAACGTGAAGAACCTCTTCGACAAGAAGTACTACACGGGCCTGGGCAACTTCGGCACCGGTTTCTATGGCGAACCGCGCAGCCTGCAGCTGGCGACCAAGTGGGATTTCTAGGCTGACGCCCCGGGCGGTCTGTGCAATCATCCCCTTCACTCGCTCAAGGGATGGAACTGCCGCCATGTCGCTGAACAGCCTTGCTCACCCTTCGCACTCGCCGCGCTTCTGGCGCGACGAGCGCTTGCCGTTCATCGAAGCGCGCACCATCGCCGATGGGCGCAAGGTCACCTACACGCGCCATGCCCACGAGCACTTCTCCATCGGGGTGGTCACCACGGGGCGCAGTTATTACCACTACGGTGCAGAGACGTTCGAGATCAGCGCCGGCACGGTGGTGTTGATGAACCCCGGCGATGTGCACGCCTGCAACCCCATCGACAACGAGCGATGGTCCTACAAGATGCTGTACATCGACACGCCCTGGCTGACCGACCTGCAGTATCAACTGGGGTTCAGCACCGACCAGGGTTACCGGCCGTTCAATACGCCCTACACGCGCGACCCGGTGCTGTACGAGGGCTTGCTGGAGCTGTACCGGACGCTGGTGGATGAGCAGGCCGAACACCTGCAAAAGCAAAGCGCGCTGGTCAGTTATTTCAGCGAAGTGCAGCAACGCCTGAACCCTTCACCCGCCCCGATGCGCGAGATCAACCACAAGCTGGAACGGGCCGCCGACTACATCCGCGAACACTGCACCCAGGCCCTGAAGCTGGAGGACATCTGCCTGGCCGCCGAGCTGTCGCCGTCGTACCTGATCCGCGCCTTCAAACAGTATTACGGGCTGACCCCGCATGCCTTCCTGGTCAACCGGCGCATCCAGTTTGCCCGCACCCAACTGCGCAACGGCAAGCTGATCGCCGATGTCGCCCTGGCCGCAGGCTTTGCCGACCAGGCGCATTTCCAGCGCGCCTTCAAGCAGCATTTCGCGGCCACGCCGGGGCAGTACCGCGACGTCCTCAAGCCATCAGCAAATAACCCACACTGGCCACCAGCAACGCGGCCATCGAGCGGTTGAATACACGCACACCCTGGGGGTTGCCCAGGTAACGGCGCAGGAACGTGCCGGCATAGGCCCAGCACGCCACCGACAGGTAGCAGATCACCAGGTAAAGGCCGGCAAACAGCCAGACCTGCCGTGCATCGCCGTCCGCCACAAACAGGCCCATGCCCGCCACGCAGGCCAGCCAGGCCTTGGGGTTGAGCCATTGCATGATCGCGCCGTAGAGCATCGACGGCGCCGTCGCGCTGCCGTCCGCGTCCAGGCGGCCATCGTCCACCGCGAGTTTCCAGGCCATGTAGAGCAAGAAGGCCACCCCGCCCCACTGGATCAACTGCGTCAGGAGCGGCCAGCGCACCAGCACTTCATGCAGCCCCAGGCCGATCAACACCAGCAACAAGGTGAAGCCGACGGCGGCGCCGAACACGTGTTTCTGGCTGGCGACAAAACCGAAGCGCGCGCCTGAACTCAGGGCCACCACATTGACCGGTCCGGGTGTGATCGAGGTGGCCAGTGCGAAGGCGGCCATGGAAATGATCAAGCTCATTGCAGTTCCTTTTTATTCGGGCAGATGACAATGGAGCCACGTTAAAGGGCAAGGCACGCGGGGTATTGAACAAAATGACCCTTGTCGAAGTATTTTGCGTGCGCCCCTGGAGTCGGCCTCGCACCGCTCCCGGCGCGGGACAGACAACGGCGGCGAAACCGTTCTGGCCTGGGCGCTTTAGACGCTTTTATTCCATTGATATAACTGCATTTTTTTCTTTCAGAATGCCGATCTCGATAGGCAAAAATGCGTATTTCCCACGCCTGGGCCGGTGCTAGAGTTCAGCGCCTACTCACTGCAATCAAAGGAATCGCCATGTCACGTCGCCTGCTGGCAACTGCCTGCCTGTTGCTGTCTTTCTCTGCGGTCCAGGCCGCTGAACGCTGGGAAACCCTGCCGCCGACGCCTGCCCCGGTGGCCGGCGCCAAAACCGGCTACGCCGCCGTCAACGGCATCAAGGTCTACTACACCCGCACCGGGCATGGATCGCCGGTGGTGCTGCTGCACGGTGGGCTGTCCAACTCCGATTACTGGGGCAACCAGGTCAAGGCACTGGCGGCCAAGCACACAGTGATCAGCCTCGACAGCCGTGGCCACGGGCGCAGCTCGCGGGACGATAAACCCTACGGCTACGACCTGATGGCCGATGACGTGGTGGCCGTGCTCGACAGCCTGAAGATCCCGCGTGCCGATATTGTCGGCTGGAGCGACGGCGCCATCATCGGCATCGACCTGGCCCTGCGTCACCCGGACCGGATCGGCAAGGTGTTCGCGTTCGCCGCCAACACCCAGACCGCCGGGGTCAAGGACGGCGTAGAGAAAAACCCGACCTTCGCCGCCTTCATCGAACGCGCCGGCAAGGAGTACGCCAAGCTGTCGCCGACGCCTAAAGAGTACGATGCATTCGTCGAGCAGATCAGCCATATGTGGGCCAGCCAACCGAACTGGACCGACGCCCAGCTGGCGAGCATCAAGACGCCAATCCTGATCGCCGACGGCGACCATGACGAAGCGATCAAGCGCGAGCACACCGAGTACATGGCGGCCACTATCCCAGGGGCCGGCCTGCTGATCCTGCCGAACACCAGCCACTTTGCCTTCCTGCAGGACCCGGCGTTGTTCAATGCAGCGCTGCTGGGCTTCCTCGATAGCAAATAGACCCTGCCCCCTGTCGGCGCGCACTCACTGCGCGCCCACAGATCACATAGACGGCAATCGCGCCTGGCTGACCTGCGTGACGATATCGTCGAGGCCCAGCACCCGGCCATCCTCGGCCAGGATCTCGACCTTGCGCAGCGGCTTGAGCGAGCGCGCATCCAGCACGCGCGCGCCGGCCTGTTCGGGTTGCGTGTGCGCCTCCCCCCACTGCGCCAGCGTCACCAGCACCGGCATCAGCGCGCGGCCCTTGTCGGTCAGCTGATATTCACTGCGCGCACCGACTTCGCTGGTTTGCAGCAGGCCCTGCTCGACCATGTCCTTGAGGCGCGTGGCAAGGATGTTTTTGGCCACGCCCAGGTGCTTCTGGAAATCACCGAAGCGCGTCACGCCGGCGAATGCATCGCGGATGATCAACAGCGTCCACCAGTCGCCCACCACGTCCAGGGCACGGGCAACGGGGCAGCCATCGCCTTCCAGGCATTTGCGTTTCATCGTCGGGCCTCCCGGCATTGAAAAATCTGGTTGCATTATAGGACCAACAGCTTCAGGATAAAAACGGTTTCATTATTAAACCTAATTCGCAGCCTGGAGTTCATCATGGATATTCGTGGAAAAGTGGTATTGGTCAGCGGCGCCAATCGCGGCCTGGGTAAAGCCTTCGTCACCGCCCTGCTGGCAGCCGGCGCCGCCAAGGTCTACGCCGGTGCGCGGGATCCGCGCAGCGTGGACATTCCCGGCAGCACCCCGATTGCCCTCGACATCACCGACCCGGCCAGCGTGCAGCACGCCGCCGAGCAGTGCGCGGACGTCAGTGTGGTGATCAACAATGCGGGCTTCCTGAAGTACGGTTCGTTGCTGGCCGAAGACAGTGTCGAAAACCTGCAACAGCACTTTGACGTGAACACCTTCGGCACCCTGCGCCTGAGCCGTGCCTTTGCGCCGATCCTGGCCAAACAGGGCGGCGGCGCGCTGATCAATATCCTCTCGGTGCTGAGCTGGCTGAGCCCGCCGGGCGCCGGTGGCTACAGCACTTCGAAATCCGCCCAGTGGGGCCTGACCAACGGCCTGCGCGGCGAGTTGCGCGAGCAGAACACCCTGGTGATCGGCGTGCACCCGGCCTACATCGACACCGACATGGTCGCTGATGTGCAGGCGCCTAAAAGCACGCCCCAGGAAGTGGTCGCCCTCACCCTGCAAGCCCTGGGCGAAGACCGCGAAGAAGTGTTGATCACCGATATGACCCACGCGGTGAAGGCGTCGCTGTCCACCGACAGCCCGGTCTACCTCAACCGCTGACCAGCGAAAAATGCGCGCCGACCCCGGCGCGCACACCCTCGGCCACGGCCAGCGCCACGGAGCCGGCGGCGAGGGACGCGTCACCACAGGCAAACACGCCCGGCACTGAGGTCTGGCGCATGTCGTTGGTGTGCAGGTAAGCGCCGCTGGGGCCATCGGCCAGTGCACAGCCCAACTGCGCGGCCAACGGGCTGAGCCGGGTCCGCGACATCGTGAAGATACCGTCGAGCTTGAACACCTGGCCGTCATCCAGTTCGAGGTTGGCACGCTCGCCGCTGATTCGCCGTACGCCGGCGCTTTGCACACTGACCCCACGTCGCGCCAACTGCGCCTGCTGCTCGGCATCCGGGGTGAATACGCCGTTGGTGAACAAGGTCGTGGCGCCCCAGTCCGGCAGCATCAATGCGTGGTGCATCGCCAGCGAAGAAGTGGCGAGAACACCGATACGGCCTTGGTCCAGCTCATAGCCGTGGCAGTAAGGGCAATGGAACACCCGCGTGCCCCAACGCTCCTGCAGGCCTTCAATGGCGGGCAATTCGTCGACCACGCCGGTGGCCAGGATCAGGCGCTTGCCCTGGAACGTACCGTTGAATTCAGTGCCCAGGCTGAAGCCCTGCGGTTCTACCGTCGCCTGAACCACACTGCCCTGCACCCAGGTGACCGTCGGGTACTCCATTAACTGGCTGCGCCCTTCGGCGGCAATGGCCTGCGGCGACTGGCCGTCCTGCCCAAGAAACCCGTGGGACGTGGGCGCAAACCGGTTGCGCCGCTGCCCCGCGTCGATCACCAGCACCTGGCGCCGCGCCCGCGCCAATTGCAGGCCCGCTGACAAACCGGCGTAGCTGCCGCCGACAATAATCACGTCGTAGATCATGAGAGTGACCCTATGGTGAGTGCACGCGGTTATCCGCGCGCTTTCACGACACACCATAAGTTACGTAAAAATAGCGCGTCAAGACTCTCGCAACTTTTTAGGTTACGAACGATACTTTGGCGCGAATCGACTTGAGGTTTTTTGATGAGAAACGACACGCGCCTGTCGCGCATGCTGCATGTGCTGATCCATATGGGCCGCCATGAAGAACGCGCGACTTCGGAGACCATCGCGCAGATGCTCGGCACCAATCCGGTGGTGGTGCGGCGCACCCTCGGGTTGCTCAAGGAAAAAGGGTATGTGCGCTCGGAAAAAGGCCATCAGGGCGGCTGGAGCCTGGGCAAGCCCTTGAGTGAAATCACCTTGCTGGACATTCACAACGCCTTGGGCACGCCGTCGATCTTCGCCATCGGCCTGTCCACCGACCACCCGGAATGCCTGGTGGAACAGGCCGTGAACGCGGCGCTCACTGACGCCTTCGAACAAGCCCAGGCGCTGCTGTTGAAGCGCCTCGGCAAGGTCACCCTGGCGCAGTTGGCCGAGGATTTTGATGAGCGTTATCGCGTGGCGATGCTGCCCTAGCGCTGGGCCGGAATGCGGATTTCACCCTCGCGGCACTGGCTTTTGACACTGCGCGGACAGCCGGCGAAGGCCAGGTCCTTGGTCAGGCACACCCGCACCTCCGACAGCACCTTGCCTTTGCAGATGACCGCCACACCGTGATTGCCCATGCGCGGGTTGCTCTGGCGAAACAGCGCCTCGATCTCGCGAGCCGGCAAGGACGGCGGTGTGTTGAACGGCTGCAATTGGTGTGGAATGGCAACCACGCCCAACGCCGCGTCGGTTTTTTCCAGGTACGCCAGCGGTTCAAGCCCGCTGCAGGTGCCATGCTTGGCCCATTCGTGCTTGAGCAGCGCACGCGTAGGGAACAACGTCGCGCCCTTGTCCATTGCTTCCCGGCTCAGGTAAGACTGCGGCGCACAGCTCGCCGGCCACCCTCCTCGCGCGTACTGCGGCCACAGGCCGTGCAGCACAAACCCGTAGCCCTTGCCCGAGCACTGTTCGTTGTCCGGGTGCGTCAGGCAAAACGTCGGCGACCACGACAACGACAGCACATAGAAATCAAACTCCCCCGGCGTGCCCTGTTCACGCGGGGCCGCCACTGCGCCGGTCGCCAGCACCAGCCACACCACCATCCAGTATTTCATCGGCCTGTTCCTTGAAAAAAACCTTTTTATCGCGACTACCCAGGATGGTGGGGGTTGCGTAATAGCACCTTGTCGAGAATCCGATCAGTCTTCAACGCCTCGATGGCCAGCGAAGGATGCTCGGCCTCGCCGCGAATGTGTGCATTCATCGCCAGCAAGTGGTGCCATTGGATATGCGCGTGGCACGGTACTTCGAGCACTTCCTGGGTCTCGGCTTCCAGGCGCAGCGGCTGGTCTTCGAACACCGAGAACTGAATGCGACCACGGCTGCCGATCAGCTCGACGCGGTCTTCCTTGCGGTCCGCGACGAAGTTCCAGCAGCCCATGCCCAGGGCGCCCGAGCCAAAGGTCCAGCAGGCCGTCACTGCATCTTCCGCCGCATAGCGCCCGGCCTGGCGCGCGGTAAAGCCCGAGACCTCGACGATATCCCCGGCCAGGTACTGGAACAGGTCAAAGCCGTGACTGGCCAGGTCGGCAAAGTAACCGCCACCGGCAATCAGTGGGTCGGTGCGCCAGTTGGCGGCGCTGGCGTCGTCGGCCCCCGGAGGCTTGCACAAGGTCCAGGTCAGGTGGCGCAGTTGGCCGATGCGTCCCGCCTGCAGCCACTCGCGTACCTGCTGGAAGCGCGGCAGCGAGCGACGATAGTAGGAGACAAACAGGTGCAGCCCGGCCCGTTCGAACGTGCGCTGCATCAACGCGCTCTGCTCGGCATTCAGCGACATGGGCTTCTCGACACAGCAATGCTTGCCGGCCGCCGCCACCATCAGGCTGTACTCGAGGTGGCTGTCGGGCGGTGTGGCGATATACACCGCGTCCACTTCAGGGTCGTCGATCAGTGCCTGGGCGTCGGTATAGAAACGGGCAATGCCATGGCGCGCCGCATAATCGCGCACGGCTGCCTCGCGGCGCCCCATCACGGCGACCAGCGCCGAACCTGGCGCTTTATAGAAGGCGGGTCCACTCTTCAGTTCAGTGACACTGCCACAGCCGATCATGCCCCAACGTACGGTGTTCATCTGTTGTCCTCGTCCGTTTTCATCAATCAGGCAGTATCCACATCCCCAACCCGGTACGCCATAACCACTTAGCATGACATTTGCATTACACTTTTATGACAATCATCCCGCTGCGGGGGCACAGACGATGAAAATACGCGCAACGGTCATTTGCGAACACGAGGGACATATCCTCTTCGTGCGCAAGGCCAGGTCAAAATGGGCACTGCCGGGCGGCAAGGTCGAACGCAACGAGCGCCCGGTCGGCGCGGCCGAACGCGAGCTGGAAGAAGAAACCGGGTTGAATGTGGACGGCTTGCTGTATCTGCAGGAGCTCAAGGCCCGCGACACCGTACACCATGTGTTCGAGGCCTCGGTGGTGAACATCGCCGACGCGCGGCCGTGCAACGAAATCATCGATTGCCAGTGGTACGCCTATGGCGCCGTGGATGAACTGGACACCACCGACGCCACCCGGCACATCGTCAAATCCTTTCTACGTCGCCTGTAATTCAGCGCTCTGCCCGCTGGCCTCGAGACCTCGCTTTACCACACCCTTCTCTTTCTGCCGTTCGACAAAGGATCTGACGAACGCGGCAGCGGCTGCATGCGCCACCGGTACCGCCATGGCTTGGCGGATGGTCATGAAGTCATCCTCGACCAGGCGCCATTGCGCGCTCACCCGGGTGCGCAGAAAGTCCCGCACCCCCGCCGCCGCATCCAGACCTTGCGCGATAAACCAGTCCACCGCTGCTGCCGACGTAGGCGCCCGTACCAGCTCGGCGTGCGCCACCGTACGGCTCAGGTACAGGTCGTAGGCTGCGCCTTGGCCGACGGCGATGCGTCGACCCGCTGCATCCAATTGGGCGACGTGGGTAAAGGGCGAATCCGTCGCCACGAGGTAGGTGCCCTTGATCGCCACGTAGGGTGCGCTGAACGCGATCTCCTGCTCACGCACCGGCTCGATGGCCAGGAACGCCACGCGCCAGGCATCCTCGGCCAGCGCAGCAAAGACCTTGCCCGCCGCCTCGAAGGTGATCAGCGCCAACTCGACACCCAGCTCTTCAGCCAAGGCCTTGGCCAACGCCACGGACACCCCCTGTGGCTCACCGCCCGCGCCGCGTTGCGCCAGCACCGGGTTGCCGAAGTTGATGGCGGCACGCAGCACGCCATCGGGGGCCAGTTGTTGCAGTACAGCGGGATCAATCATCGAGCGCTCCTGGGCGGGTTCGTTGCACGGTCTTGCGGATCACAAACGGCAGCACACCGCCGTGCTCAAGGTACCCAAGCTCTTGCAACGAGTCGAGGCGCAAAACCAGCCGGTGCGTGACAACACGGCCATCGGCGCGATCGATCTGCAGGGTGATCGGGTTCTCGCCAACCTGCAGGTGTTCCAGCCCCAGGAACGTCAAGCGCTCGCTGCCATCCAGCGCCAGGTCCTGCACCGTCGTCCCGGCGCTGAACACCAACGGCAACACGCCCATGCCGATCAGGTTACTGCGATGAATGCGCTCGATACTGCGCGCCACCACCGCCTTGATCCCCAACAGGCTCAGCACCTTCGCCGCCCAATCCCGGCTGGAACCGGCGCCGTAGTTGCTCCCGGCAAACAGCACGGTGGGCGTGCCGGCGTAGCTCTGCGCGGCCAGGTACAACGGCTGGTAGTCCGTGTGGTCGGCATTCCACGCCCACACACCTCGGCGTGGTGTTTGTGTCGGGTCCAGCAGGTTGTTCAGGCGCGGGTTGGTAAAGGCCCCACGCACCATCACTTCGTGGTTGCTGCGCCGTGTCGAGTACTGGTTTAAATCCGCCTCGGCCTCACCCCTTTCGCGCAGCCAGGCACCGGCCAGGCTCTCGGAAGGGATGGTGCCCGCCGGTGAAATATGGTCCGTGGTGACGTTATCACCAAGCACCACCAACGCCCTCGCGTTGCGCACCGACAGGCTCGCCGCCGGCACGGGCGGCACCTGCGCCAGGTACTGCGGGCGGCGCAAATAGGTGGAATCCGGGTTCCAGGCAAATCTCACGCTGGCGTCGGCCTCCAGCGCCTGCCAGTGCGGCGTGCCCTGCCAGAGCAGTTCACTGCGTTGCTGGAACAACACCGGGCGCACCACCTGCGCCACGTGCGCCGCCACCTCGGCATCACTGGGCATCAGCTCCTCCAGGTACACCGGCGTGCCTTGGGCATCCAACGCCAGCGGACTGCTGGACAGGTCGATATCAATGCTCCCGGCAATCGCATAGGCCACGCACAGCGCCGGCGAGGCCAGGTACCCGGCGGGGACTTTGGGGTTGACCCGTCCTTCGAAATTGCGATTGCCCGACAGCACCACCACCCCCTTGAGGCCTTGCTCGGCAAAGGCCTCCACATGGGCCTCCAGGCTTCCGGAATTGCCGATACAGGTCATGCAGCCAAAGCCCGCCAGGTCGAAGCCCAGCGCCGCAAAATCCGCCAACAAACCCGCCGCATCCAGATAGTCCGCCACCACCCGCGAACCCGGCGACAGCGAAGTCTTCACCCAGGGTTTGCGCCCCACGCCGCGTGCCCGTGCACGACGTGCCAACAATCCGGCCTGGATCATCTGCGCCGGGTTGGCCGTGTTGGTGCAACTGGTGATCGCCGCCATTACCACCGCGCCGTGGGTCAACGGCGCTTCAAAGGATGGCTCGAAGAACTGCTGCCCGGCCTCAGCGTGCACATGCTGATGAAACGAGGCCCCCGCCTGCGCCAGCGACTGGCGCTGATGGGGTTGGTGTGGCCCGGCCACACTGGGTTCAATCCTGGCCAAGTCCAGCTCGATCAGTTCATCAAACTGCGGCTCGGGCTCGCCGGCCTGGCGCCACAGCGACTGTGCCGCCATATAGGTCGACACCTTGGCCAACAATGGCGCCGGCCGCGCACTCAATTCCAGGTAGGCAAGGGTCTCGTCATCAAACGGAAAAAACACCACCGTCGCGCCATACTCCGGCGCCATGTTCGCCACGGTGCCCCGCGCCGCCCAACTCAACGACGCCAGCCCCGGCCCGGTGAACTCGACAAACTTGCCGACCATGCTGCGCTGGCGCAGCAACTCGGTCACGCTCAAGGCCAGGTCCGTCGCCGTCACACCGGCCCGCAAGGCATTGCTGACGCGAATCCCCACGACCTGGGGAAAGGCAATCGGCACCGGCTCACCGAGCATCGCCGCCTGCCCTTCGAGCCCGCCCACGCCCCAGCCCAGCACGCCGATGGCATTGATCATCGGCGTATGGCTGTCGGTGGCAACCATGCAGTCCGGGTGCAGCAACACGCCCCCCTCGGCGGCCGGGCTTTCACATACCACCTGGGCGATGGATTCCATGTTCATCTGGTGGATGATCCCCGTCCCCGGCGGGATCACCTTGAAGTTGTCCAGGCTGGCCTCGGCCCATTTGATAAACCGGTAGCGCTCGCTGTTGCGGCGAAAGTCGATGTCGAGGTTGGCGTCCACCGCGCCGGCTTCGGCGTAGTGCTCGACAATCACCGAGTGGTCGATGGTCAACACGGCCGGGATCGCCGGGTTCACCGCCGTCGGGTCGCCACCCAGTTCCGCGACCACATCACGCATGCCGGCAAAGTCCGCCAGGGCCGGCAGGCAGGTGGTGTCGTGAAACATCAGGCGGTTCGGCTGGAACGGCACCTCGCAGTCCGGCCCGCTGCCGGTGGCTCGCGCCAGCACCGACGGCAATGAGGCCGGGGCACAGCGGGCGATGTTTTCCACCAGGATGCGCAGGCAATAAGGCAGCCGATGCAGCTGCACCGGGGTCAACAGTTTATGCAGATCGATATAGGCGTAACGCTGCCCGCCGATGTCCAGATGGTTGAGAACGTCGCTCATAGTTGGCCGAACACCCGCTCGATACGCGCCAGGCCCCAATCCAGTTCCTCACGGGTGATGGACAACGGCGGCGCGATACGCAGCACGTTTTCATGGGTCTCCTTGGTCAACAGGCCTTCGGCAAGCAACGCTTCGCAAATCGGCCGGGCATCACGGTCCAGCTCCACCCCCACCCACAAACCGCGACCACGCACCTCCCGGACCGCCGGGGAATTCATCGCCCGCAGGCGCTCCACCAGGTAGTGGCCCAATTGCGCGCTGTTATCGATCAAGCCTTCATCTTCCAGCACGTTAAGGGCTTCCAGGCCAACGGCCGCCGCCAAGGGGTTACCGCCAAACGTCGAACCATGGCTGCCGGCATCGAACAGGTCCATGATCGAATGGTCCGCGACAAACGCCGACACCGGCATGATCCCGCCACCCAGCGCCTTGCCAAGGATCAGCGCATCCGGGCGAATGCCTTCGTGCTGGAAGGCAAACCACTTGCCGGTGCGGCCCAGGCCCGACTGGATTTCATCAAGGATCAGCAAGGTGTTGGTGGCGTCGCACAGTGCACGCAGCTCACGCAGGAACCCGGCCGGCGGCACGCGAATACCGGCTTCGCCCTGGATCGGTTCGATCAGCACCGCGCAGGTATCAGCCGTGATGGCCTGGCGAAAACTCTCGATATCGCCAAACCGCGCTTCGGTGAAGCCGTCGCAGAACGGACCGAAGTCCGCCTTGTAGTCCGGCTCGGACGAGAAGCCGACGATGGTCGAGGTGCGCCCGTGGAAGTTGTTGTCGGCCACCACGATCTTCGCCTGGTTCGCGGCGATGCCCTTGACCCGATAGCCCCAGCGACGGGCGGCCTTGATCGCGGTCTCCACGGCTTCGGCGCCGCTGTTCATCGGCAATGCCGAATCGAAGCCGCTGATGCGGCACAGCGTCTTGAGGAAGTTACCCAGTGGCTCACTGTAGAACGCGCGCGACACCACGCTGATCTTGTCGATCTGCGCCACGGCGGCGGCGCGGATACGCGGGTGCACATGGCCATGACTGACGGCTGAATAGGCCGACATCATGTCCAGGTAGCGCTTGCCATCATCGCCAATGGCCCATACGCCCTCGCCCTTGACGATGACCACCGGCAGCGGCGAATAGTTGTGGGCGCAGAATTGGTTTTCGAGGGTGATTGCCGGGTTGGGGTGCATGGAGTGTCCTGCCTGATAAAAATCTAAAAATAGTGAGGATCTACTGCAGGCGCTGGCTTGCCGGCGATGGCGCTACGTCTGACACACAGCTATCGCCGGCAAGCCGGCGCCTACAGTGATCGCCTTTCAATTCACGCACTCAGCAGCTTGCCGCTGCGGATCGGCGTGGCGCCGGAAACACGGCCCAAGGGATCGCCCGGCTTCACAAAGCGCACATCGCGGCGCATGTACAACACGCCGGTGGTGTGGCTGTTGATCGTCACGGTCTTGCCACTGTGGGGATCGACGATATCGAACAACGCCTGCCCCGCTTCAATACGACTGCCCACCGCCGCGCGGTGCACCAGCACCCCGGCGCTCGACGCATAGAACTGCTCGCTGCCCGCCAGCGGCGTGGCCGGGTTGCGCAACGCAGGCAACGGTCGTGGGGTGCCTTCGATGGCGCCCAGGTGGGTCAGGTAATCAATGATCGCCGTGGCGTCATGGTCTGCCAGTTCATACGACACATCCCGCTGGCCACGGTGCTCCACGGTCACGGCGATGCTGCTGTCGGGAATCGGGAATCGCTCGCCAAACCGCTCGCGCAGATTCACCCACAGCAGGTAGAGCGCTTCATCAAAGGAATTGGCCTGGGAATCGGTAGCCAGCAGGGTCGCTTCGGCGCCGATGTAGCGCGCCAACGGCTCGATGGTCGGCCACACCGATTCGCCGGTGTAGAGGTGCATGGCCGCTTCGCGGGAGCAGTGCAGGTCCAGCACGATGTCGGCATCGTGGGCCAGCAGCATCAGGGTCTGCTGCAGCGACTGGTATTCGTCCATCGGCTGGGCGGCGCGCAGGCATTCGCCCCAGGCTTGGCGGATCAGTTCACGGTTGGCGTCGATGTCCTGGCTGAGCAGGTGTTCGATCCGGCTGGCGATTTCCGGATATGGCACTGGGAAACCACGGTTGTAATTGCGCCCACTGCCCAGCTCGAAACGCCCGCTAGGTGCGCCCATGATGTATTGGCCCAGACCGGCCGGGTTGGCCACGGCCACCAGCACGATCTGCGCATTCAGACGGCCGGCATTTTCCAGCGCGGCCAGTTGCCGGCGCAGGTGCGCAGCCACCAGCATCGCTGGGGTTTCATCGGCATGCAGCGCCGCCTGGATATAGATTTTTCGACCCGCACCCACTGCACCGTAATGCTCGCTTTCCACGTGCCTGTGGGTACCTTGTGTCGCTTGCAGCAAGGGGTGTTGATTAAGTTTCATAACGCAGGAGTCTCGATATTCGAGTGATGGTTCTGGAGAAAAGATGCTGTTGAAAAGAGTATCGAGACCGGGTGATCGCCTGTAAGGGCGGCCGGGGCTATCTTGATCTGCAAAACCGATCAGTTGTGATGCCGATCGGGGACAGTGTGATGAGCGGGCTTGCCCCCTCATCACAACTAAGCCTCAGACACACGCTTACCAGAGCGCGAGGGTGTAACCCAGCAGCACGCGGTTCTCGTTGACGTCGTTGTAGAAGTTGCCCTTGGCCAGGGCGTTGCGCCAACGCATCGACACCCCCTTGAACGGGCCGGTCTGCACCACGTAGCTGATGTCCAGATCGCGTTCCCATTCGCGGCCTTCGCCGTTGAAGCCGATCACCTCGGCCGAATCACCCTTGGCATACTTGATCCCGAACAGCAGGCCCGGCAGGCCCAGGTCGGCGAAGTTGTAGTCGTAGCGAGCGTGCCAGGCGCGCTCCTTGGTCTGGGTGAAGTTGGTGAACTGGTACTCGGTGAACAGGTAGCTGATCGAACCATCCAGGTAGGTGAACGGCGTGGTGCCGAACTGCCGCTGGAAGCCGCCGCCGATGCTGTGGCCGCCATACTGGTAGGTCAGGCGTGTACTCAAGGCGCGGTTATCGACATCACCCGCGAGGCCAGCGCCGTCCTTGTCGGCCTTGAAGTAGCGCACGTCGGTCTTCAGGCTGCCCGGCCCCAGGCCAAAGCTGTTCTTGAAGCCGCCGTATTGCTGGTGGTAGATGCTGTCGAGCGCGGCGTAGTGGTAGCTGAGCAACGTATTGGGGGTCAGCGAATAATCGCCGCCGGCGAAGCGGAACTGATCGCTCAGGGCCGTGCTTTTGTAGACCTTGCTGACCGTGGTCAGCTTCATGTCTTCGTAGTTGGTGGAATCGCGGTCCTTGGCCTGGTCCAACTGACCGAGGCTGAGCTTGAGGTTGCTGATGTCGTTGGACACCAGCTGCGTGCCACTGAACGACTGCGGGAACAGGCGGCTGGTATTGGGTTGCAGGGTCGGAAGATCCGGCACCAGGTAGCCCACGCGCAGTTCGCTCTTGGCGAAGCGTGCCTTGGCGGTCACGCCGAGCTTGGAGTAGCTGTCGGAAGCGCGCTTGTCGCTGTCACGTTGCAGCAAGCCGGTGCCGGATTTGTCCGGGCTGGAGTCGAGCTTCAGGCCGAGCATGCCCATGGCGTCCAGGCCAAAACCTACCGTGCCCTCGGTAAAGCCGGACTTGATCCCCAGCAGAAAGCCCTGGGCCCATTCGGCGCGCACCGACTGGCTGGCTTCTTCGCGGTAGTCACGGTTGAAGTAGTAGTTCTTCAATTCCAGCGTACCGCTGCTGTCCTTGATGAAATCTGCATGGGCGGCGAACGGGATCAACCCGCTGCTCACGACGCCCACGCCGGTGATGAGTTGAGTCAGGGATTTTTTCATTTTTTTAAGCTCCTGGCAGTGTCATGGTTGGGGGTTTTTATTGTTCTTCGGGCATGGCTTCGCCGTTCGCGCAAATCGGCGATTTGCGCGGCGGGTGACGTCAGTCCTGGGTTACAGCGCTAGCGGTACAGGGCCCTGGCGAATGCGGTAGCCACCGTTTTCAAGTTTCTCCAAGGGGCTGGCAGCGGCCAGCAGCTTGCGGGTATAGGGGTGCTGCGGGCGGTCGAAGATCTCATCGCGCGCGCCCATTTCCACCACCCTGCCCTCGCTCATCACCGCCACCCGGTGGGCGATGCGCTCCACCGCCGCCAGGTCGTGGGAGATGAACAGGCAGGCGAAGCCGTACTGCGCCTGCAGGCGTTCGAACAGCTCCAGGATCTGTTTCTGGATGGTCATGTCCAGGGCCGAGATCGGCTCGTCGGCAATCACCAACCGTGGGTGGCGCACCAGCGCGCGGCCAATGGCGACACGCTGGCGCTGGCCACCGGACAACTGATGCGGGAAGCGGTCGACAAACTGCTCGGCCAGGCCGATATCCAGCAGCGTCCTGGTGACGCGCTCACGCTTGTGCTCGGCGCTCATGCCCGGTACATGGCGCAGCGGTTCGGCGAGGATGTCGCCGATCTTCATGCGCGGGTCGAGAGACGAATACGGGTCCTGGAAAATCATCTGGCATTGCAAACGGTGTTCGCGGTTGCCGGACTTGAGGATGTCCACGCCCTCAAACTCGATGGCGCCGGCACAGGCTTTGTTCAGGCCGACAATCGCGCGGCCCAGGGTGGTCTTGCCAGAGCCGCTGCCGCCCACCAGCGCCAGGGTTTCGCCCGGTGCGATGCTGAGGTTGGCCGAATGCACCACGCGCTTGAACGGCGTGCGGCCCCACAGGCTGCGCGGGCCAGGGTGTTCGATGCACACGTCGCGGACCGTCAGCAGCGGGCCATCGGCCTGGGGCAAGTCCGCCAACACGCCACGGCGCGGCAAGGCTTCCAGCAGCTGGCGGGTGTATTCGGCCTTGGGCGCCAGCAGGATCTGCTCAATGGTGCCCTGCTCCACCGCGCGGCCTTCGCGCATCACCACCACCTTGTCGGCGTAGCGCGCCACCAGGGACAGGTCATGGCTGATAAACAGAATCGCCGTGCCCTGCTCGCGGGTCAGGTCGAGCATCAGCTTCAACACGTCCAGTTGTGCCAAGCAGTCCAGGGCCGTGGTGGGTTCGTCGGCAATCAGCAGCGCCGGGCGCAGCAGCATCACCGAAGCGAGCATGATGCGTTGGCGCATGCCACCGGAGAACTCGTGAGGGAACGCCGCCAGGCAACGTTCGGCGTCCTTGATGCCGATATGGCCGAGCATCTCCAGGCTGCGTTCGCGGATCTGCGCATCCGTGAGCTTGGTGTGCAGGCGCAGGCCCTCGGCCATTTGCTCGCCAATGCTCATGGACGGGTTCAACGACACCATGGGTTCCTGGAACACCATGCCGATCTTGGCCCCGCGCAGTTGGCGCAGTTGCTCGGGCTTGAGGCTGTTGAGGTCATGGCCCTGGAACCGCACCTGGCCGCCGCAGTGTTGCAGCGGTGGCGGCAGCAGGCCGATGGCGGCGCGGGCGGCCATGGTCTTGCCGCTGCCGGACTCGCCCACCAACGCGACGATTTCCCCCGGCGCGATGGTGAAGCTCAGGTCGTTGACCGCCAGCGGGCCGTGGGTGCCGACGCGGATTTTCAGGTGATCGACTGCCAGTAATACATCAGTCATGGTCATTTACTCATCCGTGGATCAAGGCGGTCACGCAAGGCATCGCCACACAGGTTGAACGCCAGCAACGCCATGGCGATGCAGACACCGGGAAACAGCCCCAGCCAACTGGCCGTGGCGATATACGGCCGGCTGGCCGCGAGCATGTTGCCCCAGGTCGCTGCCGGTGGCGGCACGCCCAGGCCGAGGAAGCTCAGGGAGCTTTCCGCGAGGATCGCCCAGCCGAACATGCTGGTGGCCAGCACGCACACCGGCGCCACGCAGTTCGGCGCAATATGGCGCAGCATGGTGTACAGCTCGGAGTTGCCGATCACCCGCGAGGCCTCGACAAACTCCTTCTCGCGCAGCGACAACACCGTGCCGCGCACCACCCGCACCACCGACGGCGTATAGGCCAGGCTCAAGGCGAAGACGATGCCGTACAGGCTCGGACCGATGATCGCCATCAAGCCCAGGGCCAGCAGGATGCCGGGGAACGCCAGCAGCGCGTCGTTGATCATCATCAGGCCACGGTCGACCCAGCCGCGCAGGAAACCGGCCAGCAAGCCGAGGAAGGTGCCGGCGATAATCGCCATGCTCACCGTCAGCACACTCACCCACAGGCTGGTGTGCGCGCCGATCATCAAGCGGCTCAAGACATCGCGACCGTATTCATCGGTGCCCAGCCAGTGCGCGGCGGTCGGCGCCTGCAACCGCGCCAGCAGGTTCAGCGCCAGCGGATCATGGGGCGTCCATACCAGGCCGAGCGCGGCCATGATCAATAGCAAGCCCAACAGGAACGCACCGATCAGCGCATTCAACGGCGGCACGCGCCAGGCCCTGGGGGCACGCACCGGTGCAGGCAGTAGCACCTCGGGTGCAACAGGCAGTGGCTTATTCATAACTTAACCCTGGGGTCGAAGAGCGGGTACAGCAGGTCCACCAACAGGTTGACCAGCACATAGACAAAGGTCACCAGCAGCAGGCAGCCCTGCAGCACCGGGTAGTCACGGGCGTAGATGGCGTCGACCATCAGGCGGCCGATGCCCGGCAGGGTGAACACGGTTTCCAGCACGGCAATGCCGCTGAGCAGGTTGCCGAGGATCAGGCCGATAAGGGTCAGGGTCGGTGCAAACGAGTTGCGCAACGCATGGCGCCACAGCACCGCACGTTCCGACAGGCCCTTGGCGCGGGCATGGGTGATGTACTCCAGGCGCAACACCTCGATGGCACTGGCCCGTGCCATGCGGGTGATTGCACCCAGCTCCACCAGGGTCAGGGTGACGATCGGCAACACGATGAAACTCAAGGCCTGCCACGGTGACTGGCCGAACGACACGTAGCCCACCACCGGCAACCAGCCCAGCTTGATGCCAAACGCATACAGCAACAGCAGGCCGAGCCAGAAACTGGGGATCGAGAGCAGCAGCGTGGCGGTCGACACCACGCCAAAGTCCAGTGCACTGTCCTGCTTCCACGCCGACAGCAAGCCGGCCGGCACCGCAATCAAGGCAGCCAGCAACACCGACACCAACACAATCCCGGCACTCACCTGGAAGCGATCGAGGATCAGCGGTAGCACCGCCTCATTGGTGGTGATCGAATGCCCAAGGTCGCCACTGAGCACCGCCTTCAACCAGATTACAAACTGCACTGGCAGCGGCTGGTCCAGGCCCAGGGACGCACGCGCGACCTCCAGGCTATGGGCGTCGGCCATGTCGCCAAGCATCAGCAGGGCCGGGTCACCAGGCACCAGGCGGATGATCGCGAACACCATCAGCGAGATCAGCAGCAAGGTCGGGACTGACATCGCCAGGCGTTGGGAGATAAAACGAAACATCCTCAATTGCTCCCGGAAGCAGGGACGCTGACGGTCCACAGGCGCGGCTTGGACACCGGCCAAGTGCGCAGGCCCTTGACGTAGTCACGGCTGGCGGCAATCGCGTTGCCGTTGTACATCGGGATCATCGGCACATCCTTGATCATCTGTTGGTGCAGTTGATCGAACAATGCCTGGCGCTTGGTAATGTCGCCTTCGCGCTGGGCTTCACGCAGCCATTCACGAGCCTGGGGGTTGTCCCAGACCTTGCGGGCTTCCTTGTCTTTGTCGCCGGTCATCGAGTCGAAACTCAGGGCCGGGTCGAGGCGCTCGGAGTACGGGAACGCCATCATCTGGTAGTTGCCGCTCTGGTAGCGCTCCAGTTGCGTGCCCCACTCCAGGGTCTCCAGCTCCAGGTTGATGCCGCTGGCCTTGGCCATGGCCTGCACGAATACGCCCATGTCGAAAATCGCGGCGTAGCGTTTGTTGACGATCAGTTTGATCGGCTCGCCCTTGTAGCCAGCCTCACGCAACAATTGCGCGGTCTTGGCCGGGTCGAAGGTGTAGCCCTGGTCTTCGATGGCCGTGTGGTAATGGCTGCCGCTGGCGACCATCGAGTTGTTGGCCTTGGAACGCCCGCCGGTGAGGGCTTCGACGATTTGCGCCGAATCCAGGGCATGGGCGATGGCCTGGCGCAGGCGCACATCCTTGAGCAGCGGGTCGCGGGTCTGGAACAGCAAGGCGTTGACCGACATGGTGCCGCTGGAGGTCACGCGCACGCCGGGGTTGGCCGCCAGTTCGGTGGCGTCCAGCGGGGTGACGTCGATCAGCAAGTCGACGTTTTTAGACAGCAAGGCGGCTTTGGCGGCGGCCGGGTCCGGGATCACCAGCAGGCGCACGCGGTCGAGAGTGGTGGATTTGTTGCCGGTGTAGCCATCGGGCTGTTGTTCATCGCGGGCGCTGTAGTTGGGGTTACGCAGCAGTTCGACGTATTGACCGGGCTTCCACTCGCCCAGCTTGAACGGGCCGGTGCCGACCGGGGCCTTCCAGCTGCCATCGGCGTTGAGCGAGTCCGAGGAGAGGATGCCGCTGCCGCCACACTCCGGCAGTGCGGTACTGGTAAGGAACAGGCCATTGGGCTTGTCGAGGGTGAACACCACGGTGAGTGGGTCCGGGGCGCTCATGTCGACGATCTTGGCGCCACCATGGCCATCGAATTCAGGCGCGCAGCGCCATTGGGTCTTGGGGTCGAGGAAGCGCTTCCAGGTCCACAGCACGTCAGCGGAGGTCAGCGCCTTGCCATTCTGGAACTTCACCCCGTCGCGCAGGTGGAAGGTGTAGCGCAGGCCGTCGTCGGACACCTGCACGTCCTTGGCCAGCAGCGGGCCGACGGTGGCGTCTTCACGAAAGGCCACCAGCCCTTCGGTGAGGTGCATGATCACCGCGTCGGAGTTGGTGTCGCGGTTGACACCGGGGTCGGTGCTGCGGATATCGGCGTTGAGCGCCACCTTCAACACACTTTCGGCGTGGGCAGTACCCGCCAGCGCCGCAGACAAAGCGCCTGCCAGGATTAAAGTCTTGTTCATGATAAATGCACCTTAAATGATCCTTACGCTTGGGGTTCGGACGCTGGCAGGACCCAAAAAGAGGCACGGCCGAACACCTGGATAGTTGTTGTTGTTTTAGTCGCCTTCACGGTCGGCGAATGCTCCTGGACCGATCTTATTCTTCACGCGGCAAGCTTGAGAAGAACGCTCCAGGTGATCAGGCTCGGCTTTTCCGATCACCTACCGAGCCGTTCACAACCTGCCCCCAGCCTACCGAAAAATCAGGGCCCGGAGCCGTTTGCGCGCGTTCAGAAATAATGAACCTGATCGGCCAAACCGATCTGTGCGCACCTGGAGCCATCAGATAAGCTGGCGGGTATTCAATGGTTCAAATGCTCAAACCCGAGGCCGTCCTTCATGACACTCACCCATCTTCGTGCGTTCTGTGCCGTGGTCGAAAAAGGCAGTTTCCGCTCTGCCGCGCGCCAGTTGGACGTGGCGCAAAGCACCCTGACCCAATCGATCCAGACCCTCGAAAAAGAACTCGGCGTGGTCTTGCTGCAACGCTCGAACCAAGGCATCAACCTGACGTCGGCTGGCGAAGTGTTCCTGGTGCGCGCCCGTTCCATCACCCTCGATTGCGAACGCGCGCTGCTCGACCTGCAACCCTGGAAAGGCGAGCCCGAAGGCCATATCGACCTGGGCGTGACCTCCGAGCCCCTGGCCGAGCTGCTGGTGCCGGTGCTGAGCAACTTCACCCAACGCTTCCCGCGCATCCAGGTGCACGTGGCCAGCGGCACCACCAAGGGCCTGGTCGAAAAGGTCCGCGATGGTCGCCTGGATTTCGTGCTGTGCCCGCTGGCACCGAATGTCACCGATATCGACCTGTCCATCGACCGTCTCTACAGCTCCAGCGCCGGCATTATCGCGCGCAAGGGCCATCCGTTGGGCCAGGCCAGATCGGTGCGGGAACTGGTGGACTGCCAATGGATCAGCGTGCGCTCCACCGGTGTCATCGGTGGCGCGGAAAACCGCCTGGTCCAGCTGTTCCGCACCCAGGGCCTGGCGCCGCCGAAGATCGCGATTACCACCGACTCGCTGCTGGAAACCCTGCACATCGTCTCGGAAACCGACTACCTGACCATCGAACCGCGCATGCTGCCGGGGATGAAGCTGTTTTCCAGCGCACTCACCACCATCGCCATCGAAGAACCCCTGGCGCCCCGTGATGTGTGCCTGATCAGCCGCCGTTCAGCGCCCCTCACCGGGGTCAGCCAGGAACTCACCAGCATGCTGATTTCCTATTCCCGGCTGGTACACCGCAGCCGTTGATCGCCACCCTTGCCGAGCCTTTTCATGCCCCTGACTTCCTACGATGGTCTGCCCCGCGCCAGCGCCAGCAGCCTTGGCATTGACCCCGACTGTTTGATCGCGTTTCTCGACGAGGTCAAGGCCGCCGGCCTCGACCTGCACGGCTTCATGCTGCACCGCCACGGCCACGTGGTTGCCGAAGGCTGGACCTGGCCGGTAGATCCCAATGAGCCACGCGTGCTGCACTCCATGGCCAAGAGCTTTACCGGCTGCGCCATCGGCCTGGCCATCCAAGAAGGCTTGCTCAATCTCGATGATCGGCTGGTGCGTTTCTTCCCCGATGAAGTCCCCGCGAACGCCGACCCGCGCCTGGCCGACATGACTGTCGAACACCTGCTGACCATGCGCACCGGGCACGCCAGCAACACCTCCGGCTCAGTGTGGCGCAGCATCAGCACCAGTTGGATCGCCGAGTTCTTCAAGATCCCCCTGGCCTACGCGCCGGGCACCGAATACGTGTACACCAGCGCGGCCAGCTACATGCTCTCGGCGCTGATCAACCGCGTCACCGGCCAAACCCTGCACGACTACCTCAAGCCACGCCTGTTCACCCCCTTGGATATTCACAATGAAACCTGGGACATCGGCCCGGACGGCGTGAACCCCGGCGGCAACGGCCTTACCGCCCCCGTGTCGGCGGCGCTGAAACTGGCGGTATTGCATGCCCAGAACGGTGTCTGGGACGGCCGGCAGGTATTGCCGGCGGCGTGGGTCCAGGCCGCTACCCAACCCCAGGGCGGCCCCGACAGCCGCTACGGCTACCACTGGATGATGAAACCGCGCCCAGCCTTCAGTGCGCTGGGGGTGTTCGTGCAGATGGCCGCGGTGTACCGCGAACACAACGCAACCTTGGTGCTGGTAGGTGGGATGAAAAACTCGGCAGAGATCGTGCCGTTTATCGAGCGTTATTTTCCCGCAGCCTTCAGCGAGGATTGCAGCGTGAAACCCGAAGCCGATGCACGGCTGGAGCAACGGCTGGCGAGCATGGCTGAGCAGCCTCTACTGGTTTCAGACTGCCCGGCGCCCGAGGATTCGATGCGCGTATTTGCCGTGGCCGAAAACGGGCTTGGCGTGCGCCAACTGTCGTTCGCGTTTACAGGTCATGTACTCACCTTCGAACTGACCGACAGCCAGGCCACCCATCGCTTGCAGATCGGCATCGACCACTGGCTCACAGGCCTCACCAGCATGCCGGGTCGTGCGTTGCACCATGGTTATGAATTCAACCACGCACAGATCGTGGCCGGTGCCCGCTGGCTGGATCAAAAGACGCTGGAGATGACCTGGATCTATCCGCAGACCGCATTCAGGGATCGGGTGAAATGTGTGTTTGAAGGCAACAGCGTGAGCCTCGCCCGCACGGTGAACGTCAACAGCGCAGAGCGAGAGCAGGAAGTGCTGGTGGGCAAACGCCTGTAAGTCAATCCGCTCACCACATAGAACCTTTAGAACCTGGCTGGGCGTAACACCCAGGTGCCGGCATCGCCGGCAAGCCAGCTTCTACAGGTTGACCGTGGTCGCCATGCGAGCCCTTGGGTTACTTTGGGCTGGGCCGGCATTCCGGCTCTTTTCCAAAGTGACCCGCTGTAAAAGCGCAACCCATGGCAACCGCGACCGCAGCAACGGATATGGACTCAAGACCGAGGCTTCTTCCCCCGCTCCTGCCCGCGCAGGTACAACGCCTCCACCAGTTTCTGCCGTTCATCCTGCGGCAAGGTCCCGGCAAACTGCGCCAGGGTGCCATCCACCAACGCCCTTAGCGCTGCATCCGCCTCACGCGCCTTCGCCAACTCGGCCACCAACACTTCATGGTCCAGCGTGGGTGCCTCCAGCTGCTTGATCACCCCCATGCGCGCCTCACGTCCGGCCATGATCAACGGCTGGCTGTCGGCACTGTTGCGTCGCAGCAACTGGCGCAGTTCCCTGCGCCGTTCCGGTGGCAGGTTGATCATGGCCTGGCGCAGGCCGTGCTGGTTGACCAGCACTTGCGCCGGTTTGGCGCTGGCCATCCAGTGGTAAAGGCCACCGCCGACCCCGCCGATCAAAAACACATTGAGCAACACCGAAACGAACAACCACGGTTTAAGGGATCTGACGGTCATTGCTCGGTTTCCTCAGCGTTGACGGTGAAGACGACTTCGGCGTCGCCCTGGTCGAAGACACTGGGCAGCACTTCGGATGACAACATGGGCAACGGCACGCTCATGGACGCCACCAGCATCCCGGTGACGATGCCGGCGATGCCCACGCCGACCAGGCCGGCGGGCGATAACCAGCTGGCGTAGCGTGACCAGAATGAGCGTGGCGCGGATTGACGTATCTGCCGCACCAGCGCCGGGTCGGCCAACGCGAGTTGATGGCTGTCCAACTGATGGTCGAGCCAGCGCGCCTGCTGCAGGGCGTCGCGCGCATGCAGATTGCCGCTGTCGAGCAACGCCTGGGCGGCGCGCTGTTCGGTGTCGGGCCAGCGCTGCAGGTCCGCCCCGTACACGTCGGCCAGATAAGCAAAGCGTTCGGGTGTCATGATTTTCCCCTTCCTGGGCGGGCAAGCCCGGGTGTGTCGGCAAGTTGACTGCGCAACTGGCGTCGGGCCCGCGACAGCAGGCTCTCCAGTGCCTCGACGCTGATATTCATCAGGGCCGCGGCGTCGATATTCGACAGCTCCTGGTAGTACTGCAGCACGATGGCTTCGCGCTGGCGTTCGGGCAAGGCCGCCAACGCGGCGGCCATGCGGGCACTGCGGTCCAGGGTTTCTAGCTGTTCATCCGGTGGCGGCGCACTGTCCGCCAGTTCTGCCGTGTCCTCGTCGCTCAGCGGGCGCTCCTTGCGCCGGCGCAGGCGGTCGTGACACAGGTTGAGCGCGACCCGGTGCAACCAGGTGTCAAAACGCGCCTCGCCACTGCGCCAGTTGGCCGCCTGTCGCCAGATGCGCAGGAAGCTTTCCTGGGCCACGTCCTTGGCCTCATCGGCATCGCCCAGGATCCGACTGGCGAGCGCCAGCAAACGCGGGAGCTTGCGCGTCACCATTTCGTTGACGGCGGCAGGTTCGTTATTGCCGATACGCGCCAGCAGTTCAACGTCCGGATCAGTGTCTTTCAATCGGGTAGTTCTCGGGGCCAAGGGTCAAGTTTCAGCGGATCCAATGCCCTTCGCGCCAGTACCAGTTCGGACCATGGGCTTCCCAGTGGCCGGGTTCCCAACGCGCATTGCGCATCACCGGCTGCCAGTGACCCGGCACCCAACCGTAGCCGCGCCCTTCCCAGCGCCAGTGGCCTCGGTCCCAGGCGTAGCCGGGGCGCTGGGCGGGAATCACTTCCACACGCTGCGGCGGCGGTGCCTGCTGGATGATGATTTCGGTCTGGGCAAAGGTCGGGGTGCTCACAAACGCGGCGAGCGCCAGCGGAGCAAGCAAGGCAAAACGCAATTTGGCCAGGGGTCTCATGGCAACTCCTTCAAGCAACCGGCGAAAGTGCGGGTTGCTGATGGGTTGAACGGCGGGTGCGCAAAAAATCCGTCGCGGGCCGCGCGGATTTATTTTCGGGCAGTGCTCGCCAGCAGTATTGCGCAGGGGATGAGAGGGCTTGATGAAATATCTGAAAGCTTCGCGACGGATTTACGCGGGTGGCCGCGTTGAAGGATTAACGCAGGTAAAACCAAGAGGAAACACCATGTACCGTCGCCTTACCATGCTGGTTGCCGCCCTGCTGATCGTCAGCCTCAGCGGTTGCGTGATCCTGCCGGAGCACCGCCATTGCTGCTGGCGCTACTACGGCGCGCTCGACACGCCCAGCCACACCGTCGACAGCTAACTGACCGCCGCAAAGCCACGGCGCCCGGCCTTGAGCTCGGTGCGCAGTTCGCCGATCAGGTTTGCGATGGAACGGATGCTGTCCAGACCCTCGGGGGACACGCGCGTCAGCAGCAGGTCGACGCGTCCGGACACTGGCTCGAACACGCTGATGCGCAGCGAACCGTCGCTGTTCACCGTGCAATCGCACGCAAGCGGCAGGAAGCCGGAGGCCATGATGCGGTTGAATTCGACGATGGAAATCATGATAAGTCCCCTTCCCTGGGCCTCACCCGGTAGTTGTGATGCAGACAGAGTAGATGAGGTTTTGCAGGGGGTGGGGCTATTCACGCAAAAGTGCCAACCCTGACTCATTTTGCCCCGAAACCGCCGGTTCGCTGGCGTCAGAAAAGCTGTTAACCAGACCTCTCGTCTACTGCCAAAGCCTGGACTTGACTCCAGGCGTGGATCAAAAGACGCTCTTGGCTTTTGGCCATCATCTCGAGCATTCCAGCATGCGCATCGCCCCTCCGAGCCAGCCCGACAGTGACGTGTACAAGACGCTATTGGAGTCGACCAAGGCCATCCCCTGGCGCATCGATTGGCAGACCATGACCTTCAGCTATATCGGCCCGCAGATCGAGGCATTGCTCGGCTGGACCCCGCAAAGCTGGGTCAGCGTCGATGACTGGGTCGAACGCATGCACCCGGATGACCGCGAATACGTGGTGAATTTCTGCGTGTCGCAATCGCGCGCCGGCGTCGACCACGAGGCTGATTACCGCGCGCTGACGGCGAATGGCGACTACGTGTGGATTCGCGATGTGGTGCATGTGGTGCGCAAAGAGGGTGAAGTCGAGGCACTGATTGGCTTCATGTTCGATATCAGCGAGCGCAAGAAGACCGAAGAACACCTGGTGCGCCTGCAGAAACAACTCGAGGAATATTCCTACCAGGACGGCCTCACCGGCATCGCCAACCGGCGCATGTTCGACACCGTGCTGGAGCGCGAATGGGCCAGCGCCCAGCGCAGCCAGTTGCCGCTGTCGTTGATCATCCTGGATATCGATTTTTTCAAGCAGTACAACGACCACTACGGGCATATCAAGGGTGACGAATGCCTGCGCCAGGTGGCACGCACACTGTCGCAGGCGGCCAATCGCCCACGGGATTTCATTGCGCGTATCGGCGGTGAAGAGTTTGTGTGGCTGCTGCCGGAAACCGACGCGGCGTCGGCCCGGCAAGTGGCACAACGCTGCCTGCATCTGATCCGCCAGCAGCAGATCGAACACGGCTTTTCGCCCGTCGCCAACCAACTGACCTTGAGCCTGGGTGTCGGTACGCGGATCGTCACACCCGAGAGTGCGATGCTGGGTTTTGTCGAAGACGTCGACAAGTTGCTGTACCAGGCCAAACGTAATGGACGCATGCGCGCAGAGTTTGCCGAGGGTGAAGTTTGACGCCGAGGTCAAATGACAGGCAAAAAAAATCCCAAGTAGCTGATGGAAACTTGGGATTTAAAAATGCATAAACCGTGGGAGGTGAACGCCCGGCAATATTACCGATTGTAAAAAGCCGTAACAAGATTATTTTAATCCTTTCGTCGGATTAAAAGTGTTGTAAGTCATTCAATAACCACACTTTTTTAAAGGGAGTCAGCGGTATTAATGCCACTTTTTGGTGCAACTTCCACTTATATATCCACGTATAAGAAAGGGTTATTGATTAATTCGGTGCGCCTCTGCTGATCGACTGTTCGTTCAACTGTTTGCAGCTATCGCGAAGTTCAAGGCTGCCGGGCGACGCCACACTGGCAACCCGTTCAACTTGCCGACACAGTGCCAGGCGCTCGGCGGCCTCCTCGCGCTGGCGATCCGCCTTGGCGTTGAGCTGCATGAAATACCCCCCGAGCAGCACCGCCACGCACAGCACCCCGACCGCATAGTAGCGCAGGCTGTTGGACGGCTGCGGCTCAAGGGGCCTCATGGTTCAGTCCACCCTGCTCTTTTCATAACGCACGTCGTCACCCTCGACCCGGCCCACTACCGACCAGCCCAGGCGTTGGTAGAAACCGTTGGCGCGAATGTCGGCACCACCATCGGTGATCAGGAACAGTCGCTGGTGATGCTTGAACAGCGCCGCCTCGGCCACGGCCATCAACTGGCGTCCAAGGCCAAGGCGCTCGTGCGACGGCAAGACGAACATTGCAAACACCTCTCCCTGCGCCAGGTCGACCATGGCAAACGCCACCGGCTGGCCCTCAACCTCGGCAATCCAGGCACAGGGCGCTGCCTGGATAGTGTCGGCCAGTACCTGCGGCGTGATGCCCAGGCCGGCCATCTGCTCGCGGCTCAGGTGGTTCTGCACCACCGAGGTGCGGATGGCAAAAAGCGTGTCGATGTCATCCGTCGTCGCCACGCGGATACGTGTTTGCATACTGGCCTCCCTGATGAAGTGCGCAATTGTATGCAAATAGAAACACACCGATTGTCGTGGATTTGTAAAACGCCTTAACAGGCGGCGGCAAGCCGGCCGCTATGCAGTGGATTGACGCCTGAATTGCCCCGGCGCCATGCCGTGAGCCTTGCGGAAACAGCGGGAAAAGTACGCCTCATCGGTAAACCCACAGCGATGTGCAATCACGCCAATCATCTGCGTGCCGTTGAGCAACAGCGTGCGCGCCAATTGCATGCGGCGGTCGAGCACCAGTTGCGAGAAGGGCTTGCCGGTTTCCTTGCGCAGCAGGTGGGTCAGGTAGTTGGGCGACAAAAAGGCCGCGGCGGCCGTATCGGTCAGGTTGAGTGTCGGTTCATGCAGGTGCTCGCGGATATGCGCCTGTACCCGCGCCAGGGCATCCTTGCGCCCGCGTCGGGTGGCGTTGTTGGCAGCGAACGCCTGTAACGGCTCGGCGTATTGCTCGCAGACCAGGCCGATCAGCTGGAACAGATAGCCCTTGAGGCGCTCGCGCGCGCCGAAAGTGCGATGGGCATCCAGGTCGCGCATATGCGCCAGCCAGGTTTTGACCTGCTCGAACGTGGCATCGTCGAGGATGAAGTCCAGCTGTTCCTGGAAGCGAAACGGCGACAGTTCCGGCGCCTGGCCGATGGGGATGTCTTCCAGGTCCAGGGGATCGCACGTCAACTGCGGCAGGAAAAACGCCTGGCTGAAGTTGATCAACAAGAACTCGCCATCCTCGGGATGCGGGATCACATGCAGCCGATGCGGCAGGATGAATGCCAGGGCATTACGCGGGAACGGCCGCACCGCGCCGCCGATATGCTGCACGGTGTCGCCGCCAAGGTTGATCTGGATCTGGAAATACTCATGGCGATGAGGACTGGTCAGCGCCGCCCTGCCGCGTTTGTCGCGGATGTAGAAGTCGGGGCGGTCGCTGCGCTGCTCCATGCCGTAAGTGGTGACGCGGGTGCCTGGCATAACGGTCTCTCGGATGGCCTGGGCACCACTGTAGCCTCAACCCTGGCCGAGGGTGAAACGCAACTCGCCGAGGCCGTCGATGCCGGCGCTGAGCACATCACCGCGCTGCACCGCGCCGACACCGGCGGGCGTGCCGGTGAAGATCAGGTCGCCGGGCTTGAGGGCTGCGGATTTGGAGGCGTGGCTGATCACTTCGCTGACATTCCAGATCAAGTCCGCCAAGTCGCCGACCTGACGGAGCTGACCATTGACCTTGAGCCAGATTTTGCCGCTGGACGGATGCCCGACGGCGCTCACCGGTTGCAACGCGGTGGTCGGTGCGGATTCGTCAAAAGCCTTGGCCCACTCCCACGGACGCGAGAGCTTTTTCGCCTCGGCCTGCAGGTCGCGGCGCGTCAGGTCAATGCCGACGCCATACCCCCAGACGTGGGACAAGGCGTCTTCAGGATTGATGTCCACCCCACCCTTGCCGATCGCCACCACCAGTTCGACTTCGTGATGCAGGTCGGCGGTCAGCGGCGGATAGGCGATCACGCCCTCGGCCGGCACCACCGCGTCTGCGGGTTTCATGAAGAAAAAAGGCGGTTCGCGGTCCGGATCGTGCCCCATTTCGCGGGCGTGTTCGCTGTAGTTGCGGCCGACGCAAAAGACCCGGCGCAAGGGGAAGCGCGCGTCGCTGCCCTTGACTGCCAACGAGGGGGGTTGCGCGGGGGTGAAGACATACTCGGTCATGGTCTGTGCCTCTTGGTTTGCCTGGCACCAGTATGGCGAGGGTGCCCGCGACGAAGTTGGACAGGCTTACGCAGATTTTGCACTGGGCGGTGTTTGCTCCTGCGGCGCACTGCACGGCATCATTCGATGCCTGCACAGTTCATGCACTTCAACCTGTGCTGGCGCGCCGTTGAATACCTGTCCCAGGCGAACCGGTGGTTTATCACCACGGCGAACGTATTTTTCCAGGACGATGCCGGCTCACCGCCGTCGTTTTAAACCGCCGGAGGTTATTTGCGCGCCACTTTATAGCGCAGGCAATCCTGGTAGAAACTCTGGCGAATCGCCTCGGGCTTGAGCCGTGAACGGCTGTCATAGGTCTGTTCGGTGATGCCCATGGCCATCATGCGCATCCACGATTTGTTGAACTTGATGGTCTGGATCTTCTGCCGCGCGGCATACAGCGACACGCCCGACAGCTTCAGTTCCTGCGCCCTGGCGGCAGTGCCGGCGCCCCAACTGCACATGTACTTGTCACCCTCGCGCAGCTCCCGTGCCTGCACGGCAGCCGCGCCGCCGGCCAATGAGCAGGCGATCAGCATGATTCCAACAGTGCGCATTTGCTTCCTCACCTAACCACCTGAAAATAAAAGTGATTTTGGCGAGGATTTGCCTACAGGGGGGCCATTAAATTGCCTTCTTGCGCAATGTTTCAGGCCGCCGCTGCCGGCGTGGTGCGAAAGGTGACACCGAGGCGGTTAAAGGCGTTCATCAGGGCGATGCCGTAAGTCAGGTCAGCGAGTTCCTTGGCATTGAATTCGGCGGCGGCGGCGGCGTAGTCCGCGTCCGACACATCACTGCGGGTAACGGCTTCAGCGAAGGCCAGGGCGATGCGTTCCCGCGCGGTAAACACGTCGCGGGCATCGTGCCACACCGGTACCAGTACCAGTTTATCCACGGCCAGGCCTTGCTTGAGCAGGTCCCGCGAGTGCATATCGATGCAGAACGCGCAGCCGTTGATCTGCGAAACGCGCAGGTACACCAGGTCGATCAGCGCCTTGGGCAGGCCGCTGTTCTGCAGGTAGACGTAGACGCCGCCGAAAGCCTTGTAACCTTCCGGGGATGCTTGGGTGTAATCGAGGCGAGTGGTCATGGTAAATCCTGTTGCAGTTGAGTGAAGGGACCATCTTGCGGCGCCATGGCTCACCTCTGAAGAGCCAAGAATGGCGCTGATGCATAGACCATGATGGCCTGGTCATTTAGTGCATTTATGGCACTTGGGAATGGGTCATGGCCCCGGTAGAGTGAGATCAGCCACGACCTGGAGCCAGGCCCCATGTACACCCTGCCCCCGCCGGATCTCACCGACGCCGAACCGATCTACCGTCAGCTTTACTGGCGTTTTCGCAGTGCCATTGCCGAAGGGCTGCTCAAGCCGGGCGAGCGCGTACCGGCGGCGCGGGCCCTGGCCAAGGAGCTGGGGCTGGCGCGCGGCACCATCGACAGCACCTACTCATTGCTCACCGCCGAGGGCTACCTGGAGTCGCGCGGCCAGGCCGGAACGGTGGTGGCCCAGGGTATCGAGGCCGCACTGCCCACGCGCGTGGCCGCCACGCCCTACCACCCGGTGCGCCGTCAGCAGCCGGTGCTGCCCTTCCAGATGGGCCTGCCCGCGCTGGATGCCTTCCCGCGCAAGATCTGGTCGAAAATCGCCGCCCGCTGCGTGCGTGCCACGCAACTGGCCGACATGGCCAACCCGCCGGTCCAGGGCCTGCCCGCGCTGCGGACCGCCATCGCCAGCTATTTGCAGGTGGCCCGGGGTATCCACTGCACGCCGGAGCAGGTCTTTGTCACCTCGGGCTATCGCAACACCTTGAGCCTGATCACCCACGCGTTGCTAAAGCCCGGCGACCGGGTGCTGGTGGAAGACCCGGGCTACCCGCCGACACGCTCCCTGCTCGAGTACCTGCACATCAACACCGTGCCGCTCCCGGTAGACGCCGATGGCCTGTGCGTGCGCCAGGCCGGCGACGCCCGTGCGGTGATCGTCACCCCCGCCCACCAGAGCCCGTTGTGCGTGTCGCTGTCGCTGCCGCGTCGCCTGGAGTTGCTGGAGTGGGCTACGCGCCAGCAGGCGTGGATCATCGAAGACGATTATGATGGCGAATACCGTTATGTCAGCCGCCCGCTGCCTGCCCTCAAGAGCCTGGACCGCGAGGGTCGCGTGCTGTACGCCGGCACGTTCAGCAAAGTGCTGTTCCCCGGCATTCGCCTGGCCTACCTGGTGGTGCCCTCCTCCCAGGTTGCGCACTTTGCGCAGGTGAGCCAGAGCTTTCTCGGCCATTGCCCGGAACTGACCCAGGCGATCGTCGCCAGCTTTATCGCCGAGGGGCATTTCGCCCGCCATATCCAGCGCATGCGCAAGCTCTATGGCGAACGCCGCGACGCCACCGCCAACGGCCTGCGCAAGGTGTTGGGCGAGCGTATTTGCATCGATGCGCAGCCGGGCGGGATGCACCTGGTCCTGCGGCTCAAGGCTCCACTATCGGACCGTTTGCTGGTGAAGAAGCTGGCCGGCGCCGGCATTTTTGCCGAGGCCTTGAGCGAATGGAGCATGGTGCAGCAAACCGGCCCCGGCCTGCTGCTGGGCTTTGCCAATATCGACTCCCAGGCCAGCGCCGAGGCCTTGGGTCAACGTCTCCTCGAATGCCTTACGGGCTAGCGTTCACGCGCGCCCTGACAAGCCTTGGCGATGCTGCTCGCGTACGTGTTCGCCAACGCCTTTGTTCAGATCACCACTGGTAGGTCGCGCTTGCCTGCACCGTGCGCTGCGAGCCATACCAGCACCACGAGTACGAGTAGCAGGAGGCGACGTACTCTTTGTCCGCCAGGTTAGTGGCGTTGAGCGCCAGGCGCAGGTTGTCCTTGAGGTTGGCGATATTCGGGATGTCGTAGTGCACCGCCGCGTCGAACAGCGTGTAGCCCGGCACCTTCAGGGTGTTGGCGGTATCGCCCCAGGACGAACCGACATAGCGCGCGCCGGCGCCGACGCCGAAGCCCTTGAGGTGGCCGTCGTGGAAGGTGTAGTCGGCCCACGCCGAAGCAGTGTGGCGCGGTACCGCGTAGGTGGTGGTGCCTTCGGCGTCGATGGCAGGGCCTACGCCGATGTCGCTGATCGGTGCATAGCGCACGGTGCTGTTGGACTTGCTGATGCGGTTATCCAGGTAGGCATAGGCCGCGGTGATATCCAGGTTGTCGTTGAGGCTGGCCTTGCCTTCGAGTTCAAAGCCTCGCGACTGCACTTCGCCGTCCTGGCTCTGGCAGCGACCGGAACCGCACAGGTGGGTCGGATCCGGGTCGGTCGTGAGTACATTGGTCTGGCGCAGGTCGAAAATCGCCGCGGTGATAAAGCTGTTGCTGCCCGGCGGCTGGTACTTGATGCCGATTTCGTACTGTTTGCCTTCCGTCGGCTTGAACACCGAACCGCCATACCCGGTTCCCGACTGCGGGTTGAATGACTCCGCATAGCTGGCATACGGCGCCAGGCCATTGTCGAAGAGGTAGACCAGGCCGACCCGGCCGGTAAACGCCTTGCTGTCCAGGGAAGACTTGGTCTTGGCACCGGTGCTCAGGGTCTGCGTGCTGTTGTCGGTGCTTGCCCAGTCATAGCGACCACCCAGCAGCAGCACCCACTTGTCCCACTTCATCTGCTCTTGCAGATACACGCCGATCTGTTCACTGCGCGAGGTGCCATCCGTGGTGTACGCCGGTACCGGGACGGCCGCGCCGTAGACCGGATCGAAAATGTCGAGGGTCGGCCCGGCGGTGTAAACGCCCGAACCGGACTTGGTGTCGGTGCTGGTGTTATGGTAATCGAGGCCCATCAACAGCGTGTGCTGCAACGGCCCGGTGTCAAACTTGGCCTGCAGCTGGTTGTCGAGGGTGTAGGCATCCATGTCGACGTCACTGGCGATGGTCGAGCGCCGGATGGTGCGGTAGTCCGTCAACAGGTAGTTGCTGTAAAGGCTGCGGTATTGGCCCTCGGTGCGCAGGTAACGCGCGTTCTGGCGCACCGTCCACACATCGTTGAAGTGATGTTCGAACGCATAACCGAGGGAGTAGTACTCGCGGTCGCTTTTTTCGAAATTCTTCTCGCCGTCGTAGAAATCCACATCGATCTTGCGCCCGGTCGGGCTATGCAGCACCGAGCCCCACGCCGGGATTGAACCGTAGGACGCGCCCTTGGGATCCTTCTGGAAATGCCCGAGCAAGGTCAGCGAAGTGTCCTCATCCGGGCGCCAGGTGAATGCGCTGGACAGCGACTGGCGGCGAGTCTCGGTGTGTTCGACCTGGCCGTCAGCATCATCGAAAAGGCCGGCGACGCGGTAGGAATACACGCCTTGATCATCGATAGGGCCGCTCAGGTCGAAGGTGGTGCGTTTCTTGTTAAACGTGCCGTATTCAACGCCCACTTCGTGGAACGGCGTATCCAGCGGGCGCTTGCTGACCATGTTGACCACCCCGCTCGGCGTGCCCTGCCCGTACAGCACCGAGGCCGGGCCACGCAGCACTTCGACGCGCTCCAGGTCGAACGCATCTTTTTGTGGCAAGGCGTCACGGCTCGATGGCATCCGCAAGCCGTCCAGGTAGGTGGCCGGGGCAAAGCCGCGAATGGTCAGTTGGTCCAGGCGCGATGCGGTGGCGCCACGGGTTTCCGGGATCACGGCGGCGCTGTAGCGCAGAATCTGGTTGAGGCTTTCGGCATTTTGCGCGCGCATCTGGTCTTTGGTGACAATCGAGATCGACTGTGGGGTCTCGATCACCGCGGTGTCGGTCTTGGTTCCCGACAAACTGCGCGTCGCGACATAACCGGAGACCGGCCCGGTAGGGCTTTCGCTCTGGTACGCGCCACTGATGGTGGTGGCCTGCAACTCCATGGCGCCGCCGCTCTGCGCGATGGCCTCCAGGCGGTAGCGATCGGCGGAGAGCTTCAGGGCCTGCAGGCCGCTGCCGGCGAGCAACTGGGTCAGCGCCACGTCGATATCGTATTGCCCGCTCAGGCCGTTGCTGTGCTTACCCCGCGTCAGGCTTGCGTCGAACGCCAGTACCAGCCCCGCCTGCTCGGCCAGGCTGTTGAGAGCCTGGCTCAAGTCGCCAGCCGGAATCTGGAAGCCACGCACCGCGCGGCTTTCTTCGGCGAAGGAGGTCTGGACGGTCAGCAACGGCACGGCGGCAAAGGCTATCGCCACTGAAAGGGCCAGTGGATGCAAAGGACGAGCGAGGCGCGACATGGGAAATCCTGTGTAGGAGAGGTTCTATAAACCATGACGGCCATGTCCGGAAATCGGGTAGTAATGAGAGAAGTTTTTATTTGAGATTCATTCTGCCAGCGCAACTGCAATCAGCTGCGGCGCTTTTTTGTGTGGCTTCGGGGAGTGTTTTCTTGGGGCTTTTTCCCTCGATGGGTGGACCTTTTCTGATTTTTTGAACCGCTCATCCGGCGGTTTTTTCCTGCGGCAGAATCCGACGCCTTGTCCTTTACCGAGACGTCACGGATGCTATCAACCACGGGTGCAGGGCGATGGTTCTGCGCAACAACTGGACGCTTTGTTTTCGCACCCTACGCAGAGCCAAGGAACATTACGATTTCAGGATAAGAATGAAATACTGGAATGAACTAGAGAGAAATATAGTCTTCGAGAAGTTATTCATCAAACCTGTAGAGATTGGAAAAATCGCATTATTTTCTTTGCAGATAGACAATGATAGACCGTCATTAGGATTCGACACCCCCAACCTCCCAGACACATTACCGACTAAATAGGAGGGCAAAGGCTATAACACTTGCAGAATGGGGATTGATTGCCATGGCATTCGCGACTTGAAAATAAAAAACCTACCCATTCGAAAAGTGTTTTTCTTGAACATCACACCCAATGAGGATCAGTTTTACTTTCAAGCAATCAACAAAAATGCATCAATTGAATTCAAGGCCAAATACATATCGCCTTGCGACCCAAATATTTATATAAACGGAGCTGATGATTATTTTTTGAGTTCATAAATACATGATGGGCTTCCCATCCCCCCATGGCCAGCCTGTATTCGCCCCCTCACCCAATGCCATTTTTGATTAAACCACTCCGCGCAAGCCGCTCTAGAGTTGGTGTTACTCAATGAATTACTTAGAAACAGAGATTGATGAAGCCTTAGAGAAGCTATGGATCAAAAACAGAAAACTTAATACCGATGAGTTGAAGGTATTAATAATATCTCTTTGCGAAACTTTTTACGCCGCCGGGTGCGACTTTCCCGACCGGCCGAAAACTCCCGACAACTTGAACGTATTTTATCTGAAACAACGGGATATCCATTTAGGATGACGGACACAAGTTTGTCGTTCTTGATTTACATGGACGACCATGACTGCGTCAGTTGGGCTTAGGCTAACTAAGCCAAGTTCACCCCCACGCCACCACCAACAACCCTACGCCCAACACCAGACACAACGGCGAATAAAAATACGTATCCAGTCGCGCAAACCTCGACCCACCGACTTTCTTGAAGAACCCCACCAACTCCGAATCCCCAATCGCCCTGGCAAACATCACCACGGCAATCGTGCTGATTCCCCATTGCAACGCCCCATGGGACACCGCCGAGAAGTACAAGCCCGCTCGCAGGCACACCAACAGCGCGATCGCCACTAGCCCCATCGCGACCAGAAAGGTCCCCAGCGCCGAGGGTTTGAACGCCGGGCGTGGGCCGCTGGCGAATTCACCGGGTAGCTGGGGGATGGCGGCGAGACTGCCGAGTTTGCCGCCGGCGGCCCAGTACAGGTGCACCATGCTGATACAGGTAAATACGCCGACGATCCATCGTGCGATGACAAAGCTCATGACGGTTCTCCCTGAAAAGGTGCGAGACAGGATAGTCGCCCTGAGATTTTTTGCAGGCATTTCGTCGGCGGCTGATGGTAAAGTGCCGCCCCATGAAAATCGCCCGTGCCGACCGCTCGCTCATTGCCTGGATGCTTTATTGCTGCGTCCTGTTCAATGTGTTCGCCTGCAGTATTGGTCATGGGCAGATGGTCGGGATGCAACTCAACGGCATCGGCGGGCAGTTCTGTACCGTCGACCCGCGTACCCAGGCACCCAAGCCGTCCAACTCCGCCGATGAGCAGTTGCCGACGCTGTCCAAGGCGTTTGGTTGCCCGTTGTGCTCGACCGGCGGCATGGGCCCGGCGCTCAATTCCAGCCTGAATGTGGCGGTGTTACCGCAACCCCATGCGCCACCGCCGGCGATCGTTGCTGCCGCTGACATCCCTGCCCGTTTCACCTGGCCCACGGCCCACCCGCGTGCGCCACCCGCCCTCGCCTGATCCTTCGCGTTCCGATCTGCACTGACCACCGTTTCCGCAAGGAAGGACGGGCGGCCGTGCGTTGTTTTCGAGCCAAGCTTTTCAGGATTGAACATGAAACATTTACCTCTGTTGGCGGGCCTTTTCGGCTGCCTGCCTGTCTGCACCTGGGCCATTGAACTGGCGCCTACCACCGTTGATGGCGAACAAACCGCCGAGCCCGGCCTGGCCCTGGACCAATCCAGCGGCGTCGCTTCGCGGCTGGGCTTGAGCGTGCGGGAAACCCCGGCGTCGGTGGCGATTGCCAATCGCAACGATATCGAGCGCCATGGGGCGAAGACCTTCCGCGATGCGGCCAACACCCTGCCCGGCGTCAACGCCAGCGCGCCGCCGGGGTTTGGCGGATTTGTGTCGTATCGTGGCTTCACCAGCAACCAGATCACCCAGATGTTCAATGGCATCAACGTCGCCACGGGCCTGGCCCGACCGGTGGATGCCTGGATTTATGACCGGGTGGAATTGGTCGGCGGCCCCTCCTCCCTGATCAACGGCGCCGGCTCCGTGGGGGGTTCGCTCAACTACGTGACCAAGTTGGCCACCCGTGAGGAACAGGCCGCCGAGGGCCAACTGACCTATGGCAGCTATGACACTGTCGGCATGGCCCTGGGGGTCAACCACGCGCTCACCGACCCTGGCGCCGACGTCCAGCACTACGCGCGCCTGGATGTGAGCCGCAATACCAACCACAGCTACATCGATCGCGACCAGCGCGACGCCTGGAGCCTGGCGTTTTCCCTGCTCAGTGATCTCACTCCCAACCTTTCGCATACGCTGGCCCTGGAATATCAGGATGAACACGAGGACAGCCCCTACTGGGGCACGCCGGTGCTCAACCCCAAGGCCGGCGAGCTGAAGATCGACAAGCACAACCGTTTCAACAACTACAACGTCGCCGATGGCCGTTACGAGCAACGCACGATCTGGGCGCGCTCGATCATCGACTACCGTATCAACGACAGCACCACCCTGAAGAACACGCTCTACCACCTGGACAGTCAGCGCGATTACCGCAACCTGGAAACCTACCAGTACAACGCCGACAACAGCGCGGTGAACCGCTCTACTGCCTATCAGGTGCGTCATCAGGGTGAACAGCACGGCAACCAGTTCGAACTGCGCCACGAAGACAGCCTCTTCGGCTTGTCGACCACCTGGTCCGGCGGCTTTGAGTACAAGGTCAACAGCACCACCAACACCCCGCTGAATGTGTCGGGCAACAGCACAGTGGATCCGAACAACTTCGATCCAGGGCACTTCTACGACATCCCGCGCACCCGGGAAAGCTTCGGCAAGGACAAGACCAGCGAAGTCACCACCAAGGCGCTGTTCGTGGAGAATCGCCTGGGTCTGACTGACAAATTGTCGCTGCTGACCGGTCTGCGTTATGACGCCATCGACCTGGATGTCACCAACCACCGCGCGGTGACCGCCAGCAACCCAAGGCATTTCACCCGCAGCTGGGAGCCGGTGACCGGCCGTGTGGGCTTGACGTACCAGTTCATCCCCTCGGCCAATGTCTATGTGCAATACAGCACCGCTGCCGAGCAACCGAGTACCACCACGCAAGTGTTCGATGTATCGACGGGCAAGCAGTGGGAAGTGGGCAGCAAGTTCGATTATCTGGACGGCCGGGGCTCGGCCACCGTGGCGGCCTACAAAATCGAGCGCAAGGATTTTGCGGTTACCGATCCGCAAGACCCCACCAGTAGCATTCCGGTCGGCGCCCAGTCGTCCAGAGGCATCGAACTGGCCAGCTCCTTGCGCATCACGCCAAGGCTGCTGGCAGAAGGCAACTTCGCCTGGGTAGATGCCGAGTACGACGAGTTCAACGAGAAAATCGCCAGCGGCGCGGTGGTCTCGCGCAAGGGCAATACGCCCACCAACGTGCCCAAGCGCGTGGGTAATGTGTGGCTGACGTATGATTTTGCCGAGGATTGGCAAGGCGGCGTGGATGCACGGTACGTGGCACAGGTGTACGCGGATAACGCCAATACCCAGACAGTGCCGGCTTACACGCTGTTCGGAACGTTCCTGCGCTACAAGGTCGACGCACACACCTCGATCACCGGTCGCGTGCGTAACCTGACGAATGAGGTCTATGCCGAGTTTGCCCATGTCTCCCCGGCGTACTACCTGGGCACGCCGCGCACGTTTGAGCTGGCGGTACAGACCAAGTTCTAGCCTCGGAATACACCCCAAATGTGGGAGCTGGCTTGCTCGCGAAGGCGGTGGATCAGTTAGCCTCTCCAGCGACTGACACACCGCCTTCGCGGGCAAGCCCGCTCCCACAGTTTTGATCGTTGTTCGGGCTTGGGAGTCGCGGTGCTGCACCGGCATTTGAGCAGTCGGATCAACCCGGTTCCAACCTTGGAATACAACCCAAATGTGGGAGCTGGCTTGCCTGCGAAGGCGGTGGGTCAGTCAGCCTCTCCAGCGACTGACACACCGCATTCGCGAGCAAGCCCGCTCCCACAGTTTTGATCGTTGTTCGAGCTTGGGAGTCGCGGTGCTGCACCGGCATTTGAGCGGTCGGATCAACCTGGTTCCAACCTTGGAATACATCCCAAATGTGGGAGCGGGCTTGCTCGCGAATGCGGTGGACCAGTTAGCATATTCATCAACTGACACACCGCTTTCGCGAGCAAGCCCGCTCCCACAGTTTTGATCGTTGTTCGGGCTTGGGAGTCGCGGTGCTGCACTGGCATTTGAGTTGCAGGTACAACCCGGTTCCAACCTTGGAATACCTGCAAAATGTGGGAGCTGGCTTGCCTGCGAAAGCGGTGGGTCAGCCACTACCTTCAGCGCCTGACACACCGCTTTCGCAAGCAACCCCGCTCCCACAGCTTTGATCATTCTCCGGACTTGATGCCCAAGGTCTACTTGAGGCTAGCCTCGACCTTCTGTGCCACATCCTCGGGCAGCCATGCCTTCCACACTTCCGGGTGTTCCTTGAGGAACACCTGCGCAACTTCTCGAGGCGCGGTGTGATTTTCGCTCATGGTTGCCAGGGCTTTGTTCAACGGGTCAATCGGGAACTCGACCTTCTCGAAAAAACTGGCAATCTGCGGATGTTCCTTCTGGAATGGCGTGGACACGCCGATACTCAATTTGGAAGCCAGCGAGCGAGTCGGTTTGGGATCAGGGTTGTCCGCATCCGTCAGCGTCTTCCACGCCTCGGCGTCAAACGGTGGCTCTTCCAACTGGATCAGCTTGTAGCGCCCCATCAACGGCGTCGGTGACCAGTAGTAGAACAGCACCGGTTTGCCACGCCGAATAGACGAGGCAATCTCGGCATCCAGCGCTGCGCCGGAGCCGCTGCGGAAGTTCACGTAGCTGTCATCCAGGCCGTAGGCCTTGAGTTTCTGCTTGTTGACCACTTCCGAGGTCCAGCCGATGGGGCTGTTGAGAAAGCGTCCCTTGCCCGGGGATTCCGGGTCCTTGAACACGTCCTTGTATTGCGCCAGGTCCTTCACGCTCTTGAGGCCCGGCGCCAGCGGCTTGATGCCCTTGGCCGGGTCGCCCTTGACCACGTATTCCGGCACCCACCAGCCTTCGGTGGCTCCTTTGACCGTATCTCCCAGGCCCACCACTTTGCCTTCGGCCTCGGCCTTGACCCACACCGGGCTGCGGCCGGCCCACTCTTCGCCGATGACCTGGATATCATTCTTGGCCAGCGCGGTTTCCAGGGTGATGGTCGTGCCAGGCAAGGTGTCAGTAGGCAAGTCGTAGCCCTTTTCGACAATTACCCGCAGTACTTCGGTAATCAGGCTGCCGCTTTCCCAGTTCAGGTCGGCGAAATGTATCGGCGCCTCGGCTGCGGATACCGGCAACGCCGCCACGGACAGGCCGAGGGTCGTCAGGGATGCAGCCAACAACGTTTTCAATCCTTTCATGCCTTCGCACCTCGCGATAATGCAGCAACCAGCGGGCGGCTTTGCTGACTATGCGCGAAGCCTCTGAATAGTTAAGTCAACTCAACTGTAGTAGAGGTTCCGGGAGACAACGGATGTTCGTGGTATGGGCGGATTACTCGCTGGCCTTGAAGGTCACCAGTTCACCCTTGCGCCACTTGGCGGCCTTGCCGGTCACGGCCTTCAGGGTTTTGGTCAAGCCTTCCTGCAATTGCTCATTCGCGGCAAACACCAGCATCACGCTGTGGCCTTCCTTGAAGACGATGCCCTGGCCGTCGGCCGAAGAAACAAAGGCATAGTCGCCCAGGCCATACACCGTCAACTTGATGTCGCGAAACTTCAACTCAAACTTGCCGCCTTCACGACTGGGCAATACTGCCGCGCGGAAATGATCACCCACTTTGAGTTCCAGGCGGGGTTTGTCATCCACCACCATCGCCGCTTCGGTATCGATTTCGGCGATGTAGATGCCTTCCGGCGTCTGTTCAGTGATGTAGACAAAACGGGATTGAAACTGCTTGACCAACTTTGCGCGCAAATCACCCAGCACAAATAACGCGTGCATATCCAGATTACTGACTGCCAAGGAAACGCCCCCACATCAAAAAGAGCGCTGTCCGCCAGAGCGGGCAGCACAAAAAAACGGCCATCACGGCGCGTGCATACAACACATTCACATTGAAAAAACTGAAGAAGATCCCGCTGTCGCGCCATAAGACTAGTACAGACGTACGCGATGGACCTTGTGCAAGGTCATCAGGCACCACAGGAGATCACAGGTTCCACGGTCCGAGAATACGGACCGACCAACTTCAGAAGATAACCCAGTTAAAAATGCAGTTTTCCGACACCCAACACAAAAATACATACCTGGCATGGAACCGCGCGCCAGCTGCCGACGACAATACTAAAACAGCTGCACCGATCAAAACTACTCAAAACGCTGCAGATGGGTCAACCGAATTGATCGAAAGGAACAGTCCATGCAACGACCAACCTACGACACTCTGTCCTCGAACACTCGTTCATCATGCCAGGACGAGGCGCAATACTACCGCTTGCGCGGCTACGACGGGTACTCGGATTCAGTTCTTTACCAAGTGGTACCGGCCGGCCGCAACTTCTTTCATATCCGAGAAGTGCTCAGCGGTCGAATCCGAGGCTTTCGCAGTAACCATATCAAGGCGTGCGAACTGGCCAAAGAGCTCGAGGCCGTCCTGCATCAGCCGCATGGAGGCATCGTTTCGTCACCTTGATGACTTTACTGCGCCGCCGACCCGCAACAACTGCCATACTGGCCCGTCCACTGAACTTTGTCCCTCCGGGCCAGGTTTCACCAGTGCAGTTATCTCCAAGGGAAGGCTATACGTGACGGAATTTGATATCGGCGAATTTTTCATCCATGGCGATGCACGAGAGGTAGACGGTGAGTTTCAAGCGGTGATCGTGATGCGGGCCAAGCCACCGCTGACCACTGTCACCACCCACCAGGTGGAAAAAGACCGCTGGTTCAAAACCGTGGATGCCGCCGCCATTGCTGCCAAGGACGCCGCCAAGGCGCTAAAGAGCGCAGTCGATGCCGGTGCGCTCAACTCCTGAACAACAAATTCGAACTCCGCCGCGCCACGAACCTCCCATGCATAACGACCACCCTGCATGGAGAACGATATGGACGCGCCAATCCCAACACTTGAAACCCTGTTTGATCAACTGGGCCTGGACTCATCCCCAGAAGCCATCGATACGTTCATTGCCAGCAACCCGTTGCCCGAGGACGTGAAACTGATCGATGCTCCCTTCTGGACGCCCCAGCAAGCGGCATTCCTCAAGGAAGAGCTGCGCGATGACGCCGAATGGGCGATCGCGGTGGATGAGCTGAATCAACGCCTGCATCAACCTCACTAAGGCAGATCAATGCAGGCTGTCGGACTGCTCCAGGCGCAACAGCGCCTGCCAGGCCGCCCTGCATTCCTCGGCTTCATCACGGCTGGCGAACGCCGTGCCGCGCTGCTCACCGTTGAGCAATACCACCCAGCAGGCTTTCTGACCCAGTGCCCGCAGGGTCGGCGGTACGCCACTGCCAATCATCACGGCGACATCGACTTTGGTTTGCATGGAGTTTCTCCGCAACATTAGTTAGCTGGCTAACAATGTTGGCCATGCTACGGTTTTCTTCCAGTAGGAAAAAGCTATCCCCGGAATAGCTCCCTTGCATAAACCGCAATAATCCTCAACGCCCGCCCTTCACGCCCTCGGGTTTATAACCCAGGCGCAAGCCGCCCCAATGCCGGCCCTTGACCATGATCGGCACCGACAGGTCATGCATCAGCTCACCGGTATCGCGGGTGTAAGTCTGCAGCAAGACCGCCTGCTGATGGCTGCCGCAGCGAATCCCGGTGCGGTCCTCGAATTTGCGCTTGGTGCGATTCTGCACCGCATCCACTTGGACATCGCCGGTCAGCGCCTGGGAAAACGCCTTGTTGTGCGTCGGCACATAGCCTTGCGGCGTACACGCAATGGCGAATACCAGGCCTTCATGACGTGGCAGCAACGCCTCCTGGATTGCCGGCAACACTTGGTCGGTGTAGCCATCGAAACGGCTGTGGTACTTGCTTGGCTGGGTGTTGGGAATCAGCGTGTAGCTGCGGTCGAACAGGTCATCCAGGCTGATACGGTTCTGCTGCACATCAGCCTCGAATTGCGCGGCAATCCGGCTGGCGCCTTCGCGCGCCAGGTCGTAGATGCGCTGGTGATAGTCATCCAGCCCGACTTCCGCCAGGCGTTCGCTGATGGTTTCGGCCTGGCCTTCCATCTGCACGGCAGCCTCGGCCAGTTGACGGGTTTGCTGGTCGCTCACGGCCAGGTCGCTGCGCATCTGTTCCACGGCATGGAACAGACTGTCGAGTTGGGTGCGGTTGGTGTCGGTGCCCTGGGCGATTTCATTGACCTGGCCTTCGACACTGGCGGCCAGGCTGGCAATGGTGTGCAAGTGCTCACCAGCATGCTCCACCTGCTCGACGCCGGTGTGCAAATCCGCCGACAGCTGGCGAATCTGTTCCACCACCTGGGCCGTGCGTTGCTGGATATCGGCCACCATCACCCCGACCTCATCAGTGGCCGTCGCCGTGCGACCGGCGAGCCCGCGCACTTCATCGGCCACCACCGCGAACCCGCGCCCATGTTCACCGGCCCGTGCGGCTTCGATGGCCGCGTTGAGCGCCAGCAGGTTGGTCTGGCTGGCGATGGACTGAATCACCAGGGTCACCCGCTGGATTTCCTCGCTGCGCTGGCTCAAGGCTTCGATCAGCTCGCGGCTGGCATTCGCGCGCTGGCTGAGCTGGTGCATGCGGGTGATCGACTCGGCCAATACTTCCCGGCCTTCAGTGCTGCGTTGATGGGCCTGGCTGGCCGCCCCGAGGGCTTCGCGGCTGAGTTGCGAAGTGAGCTTTTCGGTGCCGATCATCACTTCGGCACTGCTGACAATCTGCTTGGCCGCGCCCAGTTGCGACTGCAGGCGCGCCGCCAGTTGCTTGACCGAATAGGCCACGCCGGCTGCGGAGAGTGCGTTATGGCTGGTGGTGTAGGACAGGTCGCGCGTCAGCTCGCCCATTGCATCGATGGCGTCGGCCGTTGCCACCTGGGGTGTACGTTTTTTCAGGCTCGGCAGCCAGATCACCAGCAGCGCCAATGCCAGGCAGAGGTAGATCGGCAGGCTGGCAAACGTCAGGCCCAGCAGTACCAGCACCAGGGCGGCGCTCTGCAAAAGTGGCGTCAGCCAGCCGGGCAACCCGCGCACCACCGTGTGGGGTGGCACTGCTGCGCCCATCAGAGATCCGTCTCCAGCCATCTTCGTTACCCCACTGCTTGTCGTTATTGTCGCTGCATTAAACGCCACTATCGGGCCATTATCCATGGGCCTTTAGTGGGGTGGCTTGCAGCAGATCAATAGACGGGGCGTAACGGGTCTTTCTCCGGGGAACCGCGCAGGCGATCCCCCGCTTCAACGCATCAGGCTTGGCGCTGGTGCTTGTCGATCTGCTCGTGGCGCTCTTGCGCTTCGATGCAGTACTTGGTGGTCGGGCTGATCAGCAGGCGCTTGAGGCCGATAGGCTCGCCGCTGTCATCACACCAGCCGAAGGAATCTTCCTTGATGCGTTCCAGGGCACGCTCAAGCTGCGGCAGCATGCGCTGGTCGCGGTCAATGGCGTTTACCAGCCAGGTACGCTCTTCTTCTACAGAAGCGGCGTCAGCCGGGTCGGCCGGGGTGTCCAGGCTTTCAATGGCGATACGGTTCTGTTCAATGCGCTCGTGGTGTTCCACTTTCATGTCTTGCAGCAGCTGCTCGAAAAAAGCGTGCT
>Ga0153921_1000150_pt1 | contig 51138 bp, 49 predicted proteins | sample TSNJ005MetaG_FD_104691 | JGI IMG/M metagenome (GOLD analysis project Ga0153921, IMG submission 104691) | Attine ant fungus gardens microbial communities from New Jersey, USA - TSNJ005 MetaG | ecosystem: Host-associated > Fungi > Mycelium > Unclassified | place: USA: New Jersey, Brendon T. Byrne... | reverse complement strand
CCGCAATCACTCGCAAACGTTCCTGCTGTCCTGTGCGGGCTTGAACCTGGCCCTGCTGTCGATTATCCCGGCACTCAAGGTCGCGCCACTGGCCGTGACCCCGCTGATGATGGTCGATGACTTCGCGCTGCTGTATATCGCGCTGATCCTGATTGCCACCCTGGCCTGCGTCACGCTTGCCCACGCCTACCTCGGCGAAGGCGGCACCGGCTACCCGGGCAACCGCGAAGAGCTGTACCTGCTGATCCTGCTGGCTGCGGCCGGTGGTATCGTGCTGGTCAGCGCGCAGCACCTGGCCGGCTTGTTCATCGGCCTGGAACTGCTGTCGATCCCGGTCTACGGCCTGGTAGCGTATGCCTTCTTCAACAAGCGCTCCCTGGAAGCCGGCATCAAGTACATGGTGCTGTCGGCTGCCGGTTCGGCATTCCTGTTGTTCGGTATGGCCCTGCTCTACGCAGAAGCCGGCAGCCTGAGCTTCAGCGGTATCGGTCACGCCCTGGCAGCCTCCGGCAGCCCTGCGCCAATTGCCCAACTGGGCATGGCCATGATGCTGATCGGCCTGGCGTTCAAGCTGTCGCTGGTGCCGTTCCACCTGTGGACCCCGGACGTGTACGAAGGCGCCCCGGCGCCGGTGGCTGCTTTCCTGGCTACCGCGTCGAAAGTCGCCGTGTTTGCCGTGATGGTGCGTCTGTTCCAGATCTCTCCTGCGGCCAACACCGGTGTACTCAGCAACGTGCTGACCATCATCGCCATCGCCTCGATCCTGTTCGGCAACCTGCTGGCGCTGACCCAGAACAACCTCAAGCGTCTGCTGGGTTATTCGTCCATCGCGCACTTCGGTTACCTGCTGATCGCCCTGGTGGCGAGCAAGGGCCTGGCGATGGAAGCCATCGGCGTGTACCTGGTCACCTACGTGATCACAAGCCTGGGTGCATTCGGTGTGATCACGCTGATGTCCTCGCCTTACAAAGGCCGCGACGCCGACGCCCTGTACGAATACCGCGGCCTGTTCTGGCGCCGTCCGTACCTGACCGCCGTACTGACCGTGATGATGCTGTCCCTGGCGGGTATCCCGCTGACTGCGGGCTTCATCGGCAAGTTCTACATCGTGGCCACCGGTGTTGAAGCGCACGAATGGTGGTTGGTTGCTTCCCTGGTACTGGGCAGCGCCATCGGCGTTTTCTACTACCTGCGCGTGATGGTGACCTTGTACCTGATCGAGCCAAACCTGCGCCGTGTGGACGCCGAGTTGCACTGGGAACAGAAAGCGGGCGGCGTGATGCTGCTGGCAATCGCCCTGCTGGCGTTCTTCCTGGGTGTGTACCCACAACCGTTGCTCACCCTGGTGCAGCATGCGGTGATGGCGGGTTGATCGCTTAGTTAAACGCAGCAAGCAAAACGGCGCCTTCGGGCGCCGTTTTGCGTTTCTGGCGTATTAATTTGTTGTCTGACACACAAAGGGAATTTTCCTCGTCGAGATGCCTCCCCTTCCGGCATCACCCTGCCTGGGTCGCTCGTATCGTGGTTGCGTTTTAGGAAACATCCCACAGCAGGGTCACTTGACCCACCGCAGATGGGCCACCAAACTATACGCAGGCTACGTACAGAACATGGATGCTCTATTTATCGAATTGCCAGCCTTTGAGCGGCACCGCAGGGATTATCTGAGTGATGAGTTATTTCACGGCTTTCAACAAGAGTTGATGAGAAACCCGCAAGCGGGCAACGTGATAGAGGGAACCGGCGGGTTACGCAAGGTGCGCTTTGTCGACGAGCGACGCAACAAGGGCAAACGGGGTGGCCTGCGAGTCATCTATTACTGGTGGTCGGGCGGTACGCAGTTCTGGCTGTTCACCCTTTATGGCAAACACGAACAGGACGACCTGAGCGCTCAACACAAAACGGCGCTCAAACACCTGCTGGACAGGGAAATCAAAGCGAGAAAATCTTATGAAACGTGACATCTTTTCCGAACTGGTCGAAGGCTTCGACGCGCTGGCAGATGAACGAGAAGGCAAGGTAACGCTGCGCAGCCACAAGGTGCAGTTGAGCAAGCTGGCACCGCTCACTGCCGACGAAGTAGTCGCTGTGCGTCAACAACTCAATCTGTCGCGCTCGGTGTTTGCGATGTACCTGCGCACCAACACCCGGACCCTGGAAAATTGGGAGCAAGGCCGGGCCACACCCAATGCTCAGGCGGCAACCTTGATTCGGCTGGTGTCGAAGTTTCCGGAGACGGTGGAACGTTTGGCGCTGTTGACCTGATCGATCAATCCAGCCAAGCCCGTCGGCAACGGGACGTTGCCGATGGCTCAAGCCTGCAATCAAATCCTGAACTGCCCCACCAACTGACCCAACCGCTGCCCCAGGTCCGCCAGGCTGCGGGAGGTCTGGGCCCCCTGTTGGGTTTCATCGGCCACGCTGTCAACCGCCACCGCGATCTGATGCACGCTGCGGTTGATCTCTTCGGCCACGGCGGTTTGTTCTTCCGCCGCGCTGGCGATCTGCGCGTTCATCGAGTTGATGGTGCCGATCAGCTGCGCCATGGTGTCCAGGGACGCTCCGGCTTCGTTGGCCTGGGCCGATGTGCCGTCACCGGCGTCACTGGAACGGCGCATGGACTCCACGGCGGCTTCGGTGCCTTTTTGCAGGCGGTCGATCATGCCCTGGATCTCCTGGGTGCTTTGCTGGGTGCGGCTGGCCAACGCCCGTACTTCGTCGGCGACCACGGCAAAACCACGACCGGCCTCCCCTGCCCGCGCGGCTTCAATGGCGGCGTTGAGGGCGAGCAAGTTGGTCTGTTCGGCAATCGAGCGGATCACGCCAAGCACGCTGACAATCGACGACACATCCTGCTGCAAGCTGTCCAGGGACACGCCGCTGCTGCGGATGTCGTTCACCAGCGCGTGAATCTGCGCGATGCTGCCATCCACGACTTTTTTCGCGGCCTGGCCTTCGGCGTCGGTTTGCTGCGCAGCGACGGCTGCGCCTTGGGCACTGCGCGCCACTTCATGGGCCGCGGAGGACATTTCGTTGATCGCGGTAGCCACTTGGTCGGTCTCGTGACGCTGGCGCTCCATGGCCTTTTCCGAGCGGTTGGCTTGCTCGGCGACCTGGCTCACCAGGCCGGTAAGCTGGGAGGTCATCTCGGTGATCTGGCGTACCAGGCTGTGGATCTTGTCGACAAAGCGGTTGAAAGAGCCTGCCAGTTCGCCAAGCTCGTCCTGGCTGGTGATGGCCAGGCGGCGGGTCAGGTCACCCTCACCGGCGGCGATGTCGTCGAGGTTGATCTTCATCAGGTGCAACGGCCGCAGGATGGTATTGGCCACCAGCATGCCCACGGCGGCAATCACCAACAGCACCACCACGGCAATGCCGATGATGCTCAGCACCACGCCTTCCATGCGTTTCTCCACCTTGGCCTGAACCTCGGCAACCTGGGCGTCGATGCCATCCAGGTTCACCGAGGTACCGATCACCATGTCCCACTTGGGCAAGTATTCGGTGTAGCCAAGCTTGGGCACCAGCTCGGTCTGGCCGGGCTGCGTCGAGCTGTATTGCAGGTAGTGGGTGCCGTCCTTGCCGACTTTCACCAAGTCGCGGTTGACGTAGACGCCGTTCGGGTCGCGGTTGTCCTTGAAGCTTTTGCCGACGCCGTCCGGGCTGTTGCCCTTGAACAGGCGAATGGTCTCGGAGTCGTAGCCGAAGAAATAACCGTCCTTGCCATAGCTGGTGTTGGACAGCAGCTTGACCACTTGCGCCCGTGCGGCCGTATCGCCTTGGGCGGCAGCGTCGTACAGCGGCTTGATGGTGGTCATCGCCACCTCGACGTAGCCGCGCAAGGTGGTCTTGGCGTCGTTGAGCAGGTTCTGACGGGTTTCTTCGACCTCGTTGCGGGCCTGCTCCCGAAGGATCCACACCGTGGTCAGGCTGATGATCACGGCAAACAACAACACGGGCAGGACAGCAAGGGACAGTACTTTGGCCTTTAGACTCAGACGCATGGCTCTTCTCTCTTGAGGGACAACTCAAGAGGTTAACGGCTAGTTACAATAAATCTGTAGGACAATCAGGTCAGAGCGTCATCGCGGCAAACCAGCCAAACGCCAGCAGCGGAATGTTGTAGTGCAGGAAGGTCGGCACCACGGTGTCCCAGATATGGTGGTGCTGGCCATCGATGTTCAAACCGGAAGTCGGGCCCAGGGTGGAGTCCGACGCAGGCGAGCCGGCATCACCCAATGCCCCGGCCGTGCCGACGATGCACACGATCGCCAGCGGGCTGAAGCCCAGCTGCACGCACAGCGGCACAAAGATCGCCGCCAGGATCGGCACCGTGGAAAACGACGAGCCGATGCCCATGGTCACCAGCAAGCCCACCAGCAGCATCAGCAGCGCGCCCACACCGCGGCTATGGCCGATAAATGCCGCGGAGGCTTGCACGAGTGTCTGCACTTCACCGGTGGCCTTGAGCACTTCGGCAAAGCCTGACGAGGCGATCATGATGAAGCCGATCATCGCCATCATCTTCATGCCTTCGGTGAACAGGTCATCGGTGTCGCGCCAGCGCACGATGCCCGACACCGAAAAGATCAGGAACCCGGCCAGGGCGCCAATGATCATCGAGTCCAGCCACAGCTGGATAATGAACGCTGCCGCAATCGCCAGGCCGGCCACCAGCAGGGTCAGCGGGTTGTAGTGCACCGCCACCTGCTCGACTCGCTCGATCTTCTCCAGGTCGTACACACGCTTCTTGCGGTAGCTGACAAACACCGCCACCAGCAAACCTACCACCATGCCCAGGGCCGGTAGGCCCATGGCATGGGTGACATTGACCTGGCTGATGTCGACACCGCTCTTGGCCACGTTGGCCAGCAGGATCTGATTCAGGAAGATGTTGCCGAAGCCCACCGGCAGAAACATGTAGGGCGTGATCAGGCCGAAGGTCATGACGCAGGCGATGAGACGGCGGTCCAGCTGCAGTTTGGTCAGCACATATAAAAGCGGCGGTACCAGCAGCGGGATAAACGCGATGTGGATCGGCAGGATGTTCTGCGAGGCGATGGCCACCACCCAGAGCAGACCGATCAGCAGCCATTTGACGTGACTGCCGCCCGTGGCTTCCTGGCGATCCACCAGCAGCAGGGCTTTATCGGCCAGCGCATGGGCCAGGCCGGATTTGGCAATCGCCACGGCGAACGCACCGAGCAGCGCGTAGGACAACGCCACCGTCGCACCGCCACCCAGGCCGCTGTTGAACGCCTTGAGCGTCGCGTCGATACCCAGGCCGCCGGTCAGGCCACCCACCAGGGCGCCGACAATGATCGCGATCACCACATGCACGCGGGACAAGCTGAGCACCAGCATGGTGCCGACCGCGGCGATTACTGCATTAATCATCGTTACCTCAAGACAGAAAACATGAAAACAGCACGCACCTGCCCGGGCTGCTGTCGGGAACGGCTGCCGCAAACCAGGTTTTAAGGGAGTTTTATTAGAGGGCGCGCACTTTGCAGCAGGTGGGCGGGCATGTCAAAGCACGACGTCGCAAACAGCTTTAAATTGATCGTTTGAATAAAGAAAATTTCCGAGCGGCCGATACAGGCAGATCGTCTCTGTCGTATCGAAAGGTTAAGGAAGGCTCCATGTCGCTCAGACAGCTGTCCATTCAATGGAAAATTACCCTGCTGGCCGGTCTTTGCCTGCTGGGCATCGTGACCTTGCTGGTAGGTCTCTCGCTGTACCGCATGGCGCAGAGCTCCGACCTGGTCAAGGCTTCCAGTATGGAAATGCTCGACGAAGCCGCCCAGGCGCGCATCGAAGCCCAGGGTGAGGTCCAGGCCTTGGGCATTCGCCAGCAGTTCATGGACGCCTATCAATACGGCCACGGTTTTTCCCGGCAGGTGTTGTTCCTGCGCGAACAGGCCGAGAAACGCTTCCTGGATGCCTTCGACCTGCGCGAAGACCTGACCCGCCAGGTCAAGGCCGCGCTGCAGGCCAATCCGGAACTGCTGGGCCTGTCCCTGGTATTCGAGGCCAACGCACTGGATGGCAAGGACGAACTGTTCGCCAACCAGCAAGAGCTGGGCAGCAACGACAAGGGCCGCTTTGCGCTGTACTGGTCCCAGCCGACTGCGGGCAAGCTGACTTCAATGTCGCTGCCTGAAAGCGACATGTCCGACACCAGCGTCGGACCCAGCGGCGAAAAAGCCAACGCCTGGTTCACCTGCCCGCGCACCACACTCAAGCCCTGCGTGATCGAGCCGTACTTCTATGTGATCGATGGGCAAAAGGTGCTGATGACCAGCATCGTCTTCCCGCTGATGGTCAACGGCAAAGTCATCGCCTCGCTGTCGGTGGACATCAACCTCAACAGCCTGCAAGCCGTCAGCCAGGGCGCCAGCCAGAAACTCTACGACGGCCAGACCAGCGTCAGCATCATCAGCCCGGTGGGCCTGCTGGCCGGCTACAGTCCGGACGCCGGCAAACTCAGCCAGCGCCTGGATGCCGTCGACACCGCCAACGGCGCGCAATTGATCAGTTCGCTTTCCACCAGCACCCAGACCCGCAGCGTGCGCACCGACCACCAACTCAAGGTGCTCGCGCCGTTCCAGCCGATCCCCGATGGCAAGCCGTGGGGCGTGTTGCTGGATGTTCCAGAAAAAGTCCTGGTGGCTCCGGCTGAGGCCCTGAAGTCCAAACTGGACGCCGATAACGCCAAGGGCACCCTGCTGGAACTGAGCCTGGGCCTGCTGGCAGCAATCGTCGGCCTGTTGCTGGTGTGGCTGATGGCCCGCAGCGTGACCCGGCCGATCCTCGGTGTGGCGCGCATGCTGGAAGACATTGCCAGTGGCGAAGGTGACCTGACCCGCCGCCTGGCCTACGACAAACACGACGAACTCGGCGAATTGGCCGGCTGGTTCAACCGCTTCCTCGACAAGCTGCAGCCGATCATTGCCCAGGTCAAACGCTCAGTGCAGGACGCCCGTGGCACCGCCGACCAGTCGGCCGCCATCGCCACTGAAACCAGTGCCGGCATGGAGCAGCAATACCGTCAGGTCGACCAGGTGGCCACCGCCTCCCACGAGATGAGCGCCACCGCCCAGGACGTCGCCCGCAGTGCCGCGCAAGCCGCCCAGGCGGCCCGCGATGCAGATCAGGCGACGCGTGAAGGTTTGACCGTGATCGACCGCACCACCACCAGCATCGGCCACCTGGCGGCGGATATGAGCACCGCGATGACCCAGGTTGAAGGACTGGCGGCCAACAGCGAGAAGATCGGCTCGGTACTGGAAGTGATTCGTGCAATCGCCGAGCAGACCAATCTGCTGGCACTGAACGCCGCTATCGAGGCCGCCCGTGCGGGTGAAGCCGGTCGTGGTTTTGCGGTGGTCGCCGATGAAGTGCGCAACCTGGCGCGACGTACCCAGGAGTCGGTGGAGGAAACCCGCCTGGTGATCGAGCAACTGCAAAGCGGTACCCAGGAAGTGGTCGGTTCCATGAGCAACAGCCATCGCCAGGCCCAGGGCAGCGTCGAACAAGTGGGCCAGGCCGTGACCGCCTTGCGCCAGATCGGCGATGCGGTAACGGTAATCAGCGACATGAACCTGCAGATCGCCAGCGCCGCCGAAGAGCAAAGTGCGGTGGCCGAGGAGATCAACAACAACGTGGCGACGATTCGGGATGTGACGGAGTCGTTGTCCGAACAGGCGAATGAATCGGCGCGGGTCAGCCAGGCGTTGAACAGCCTGGCGAATCAGCAGCAGGGCCTGATGGATCAGTTCAGGGTTTGATGAGTTGCGGGATACTCCGGCAATCAGCCCGAGTATCCCGTAGCAGCTGTCGAGCCTTGGCGAGGCTCGACAGCTGCTACGGTTTGTTTTCAATGGCGGCGTGGCAGGTCGATGATGACCTTTAACCCGCCCAGCTCGCTCTCCTGCAACAGAAGCACCCCGCCCCACACCTCGACAATATCCCGCACGATCCCCAGCCCCAGACCATGCCCGTCAGTCTGCTCATCCAACCGCGTGCCTCGGCTGAACACCTGATCACGCTGGCTCTCGGGAATCCCCGGCCCGTCATCTTCGACAGCCAACCGAAAGCCTTCCGGGGTTTCGCCGATGCTCAACACAATCTCCGCATCCGCCCATTTGCACGCGTTGTCCAGCAGGTTGCCCAACAGTTCCAGCAGGTCTTCGCGGTCCCACGGCAATTGCAAACCGGGCGGCACGCGGTAACTCAAATCCAGGTGTTCGCCGTGGATCATGTTCAGGGTCGCGAGCAACCCCGGTAATTCGCCGTCGCAATCGAACAAGGCACCCGGCAGTGTCTCTCCGGCCAGGCGGGCACGATTGAGTTCACGATTAAGCCGTTGCTGCACCTGCTCCAACTGTTCCCGCAGCAGCTTGCTCAGTTGCGGATGGTCCTTGAGCTGTTCGCTGGATGCCACGCTCAGCAACACCGCCAACGGGGTTTTCAAGGCATGGCCGAGATTGCCCAGGGCATTGCGCGAGCGCTTGAGGCTGTCTTCGGTGTGGGCCAGCAGATGGTTGATCTGCGCCACCAACGGCTCCAGCTCCACCGGCACCTGGGTGTCCAGTTGCGAGCGCTGGCCCTGCTGCAGTTGGGCGATCTGGTTGCGTGCGGTCTCCAGCGGGCGCAAGGCGCGGCGCACGGTGACCCGTTGCAGAATCAGGATCAGCAACAGCGCCGCCAGCCCCAGCACCAGGCCGATCTGGCGCATCAGCCGAAAGCTTTCTCTGACGGGTGTGTAGTCCTGGGCCACGCTGATGGAAATCGACTGGCCAAACCGTTTGTAGTCCGAACGCAGTACCAGCAACTGCTGGCCTTCCGGCCCCAACTGCAGGTTGCCCTTCAGCCCGGCGTGGGGCAACTGCGGCAGTTCCTGGTCCCACAGCGAGCGGGAACGCCAATGAGTGTCGGCAAAATCGATACGGAAATAGTGCCCGGAAAACGGACGCTGGTACGCAGGAGACAACCGCTGCTCATCCAGTTGCACACCCGCCGGCCCGCGCACCAGCGCCACCAGCAGGTTCTCGCTGTCGTTGCGCAAGCCGGACTCCAGGTAACGTTGCAGGCCCATTTCGAACAGCCACAGGCTGGTCTGCGCCAGCACCAGGCCGACGATCACCATCACACTGATCAGCCCCAGGCTCAGGCGCCGCTGGATCGACTTCATGCCGGGCTGGCGCCAAACCGATAACCCTGGCCGCGCCGGGTCTCGATCACGCTGCGGCCCAACTTGCGGCGCAGGTGGTTGACGTGGACCTCCAACACATTTGAGTCACGCTCGGTCTCGCCATCGTACAAATGTTCGGCCAGGTGACTTTTTGAAAGGATTTGCTCGGGGTGCAGCATGAAGTAACGCAGCAGCCGAAACTCGGCCGCGGTCAGCTGGATCTCCTCGCCATCACGCATCACACACTGGCGACCCTCATCCAGGTGCAAGCCGGCAGCCTGCAAGGTGGGCTGATTGGCGTGGCCATGGGAACGACGCAGCAAGGCCTGGATACGCAGGTGCAGCTCTTCGGGATGGAACGGTTTGCTGAGGTAGTCGTCGGCCCCGGCCTTGAGCCCTTCGATGCGCTCGGCCCAGGAGTCGCGGGCAGTGAGGATCAGCACCGGCGTGGCCAGGCCGGCGGCACGCCATTGCGTCAACACCTCAAGCCCGGGCAAACCCGGCAGGCCGAGGTCAAGGATGATCAGGTCGTAGGGTTCGCTGCGCCCCTGGTACACCGCATCGCGCCCGTCCGCCAGCCAGTCGACGGCATAGCCCTGGCGATTGAGCCCGGCCATCAACTCATCGGCCAGGGGTACGTGGTCTTCCACCAGCAGCAGGCGCATCAGTCGTCTTCCTTGTCTTTGAGCAGTTGACCGGTGTTGGCATCGAGTTCGATCTCGCGCACCACGCCTTCCACCGTCAACAGTTCGATTTCATAGATATAGCGCACAGGGCGATCCTTGTGCTCTTCAAGCTCGGCGTCCAGCAGCTTGGCGCCCGGGTAGCGCTCGAAAGCCGGGCCCAGCAGATGCTCAAGCGGCGCGATCACACCCTCCTGGCGCAGGCGCAGCGCCTCGTCCTGGCCCAGGTCACGAGCGGCCAGGCCTGAGCAAAATGCCAGGAGCACCAGCGCCACTTGAACGCTGGTGCGTAGATTTACCTTCATTACGTATCCTGATGATCCTTGAGGACGGCGCCGGTGACAGCGTCCAATTCCAGGTCCCACTCGACGCCCTGGGCGTCGCGCAGTTCAACCTGATAAAGGTATTTGCCGTATTCCTCTTCAAGCTCGGTTTCATGCACGGTGGCGCCGGGATGTTTGGCCAACGCCGTGGCGTTGAGCTTCTCGAAAGACACAATGGTACCAGCGTCGCGCAACTTCAGTGCTTCGTCCGGCCCCAGGTCGCGAGCCTGGGCGACGCCTGCGGTGAGGGCGATGATACTGCTGGCGATCAAGGCTGTGAGGGTTTTCATGGTGAGTCTCCGTTTCGGGATATTTTGCCTACGGGGCTCACGGTACTGGATCCAACTTAACTGAAACTGAATTGCCACCATGGCAATTTTCTGCGAGACCTTTGCCTGCAACCGGGCAAGATTTTCTATACTGCCCTGCTCGCGGTAAATGAGACCGGTATGACTGCTATCCATATGAAGTTCCCCGCCTTGACCCTCAAGGCCGGTAAACGCGCCTTTGCACGCATTCGTGAGCAGGGGCTTGCGCCTGCGGACGTCGGCATCCTTCCCGGCGCTGCCGGCGGGCCCAAGGCGCTGGGCATCCAGGGTCTGGACCTGGCGCTGTTTGGTGACTGGCTGCCCCGGGCGCCCCGCGAGCGTGCGCTGATCGGCGCCTCGATAGGCTCCTGGCGGTTTGCCAGTGCGTGCCTGCCCGACCCGGTGCAAGGCCTGCTCGACCTGGGCCGGCTGTACAACGCACAAAGCTTTGCCAAAGGCGTGACCATGGCCGAAGTCAGCCAGAGCTGCGTGCGCATGCTCGATGACTTGCTGGCCGGCCGCGATGCCCGCGTGCTCGACAACCCGCACTACCGGCTGAACATCATGGTGGTCAAAAGCCATGGCCTGCTCGCCGACGATCATCGCGGTCGGCTTGGTTTGGGGTTGTCCTCGGTGATCGCCGACAACCTGAGGGGCCGCGCGCGGTTGTCCCGGCACTTCGAACGGCTGATCGTCCACGACCCACGCCAGGCGCCACCGCTGCATGCGCTCAAGGATTTCCCGTCGCGCTTCCTTGATCTGGAACTGGGCAACCTGCGCCAGGCCTTGCTGGCGTCGGGCTCGATCCCCATGGTGATGCAAGGCGTACGCGACCTGCCGGGTGCAGGCCAAGGCACTTACCGCGATGGCGGCCTGCTGGACTATCACCTCGACCTGCCCTACCACGGCGATGATATCGTGCTGTACCCGCACTTCACCGACCGGGTCATTCCCGGCTGGTTCGACAAAGGCTTGCCGTGGCGCCGTGCCAATCAACAGGGTTTGCAGGATGTCCTGCTGCTGGCGCCGTCGAAGGAATACCTGGCCCGCCTGCCCCACGGCAAACTGCCGGACCGCAGTGACTTCAAGCGCTTCATGGGGGATGACCCGGGCCGCAACAAGTACTGGCAAACCGCAATGAGCGAAAGCCAGCGGCTGGGGGATGAGTTTCTGCAACTGGCCGACAATGGCCAATTGGGCGAACGCCTGCTGGCTCTCTAGCGCCCTCTCCGTAGCAGCTGTCGAGCCCAAGCGAGGCTGCGTCGGCAGCACCTCGGTTTGCCAGACAAATCGCAAACGCAGCCTCGCCATGGCTCGACAGCTGCTACGCGGTATGCGCGCGGCCGCGACAAACTGTTAAACTCGCCGCCTGCCAGACACCTCACCGAGCTGAAAAACCCTGTGGAAATCTTCAAAGAGTTTACCTTCGAGTCCGCCCACCGCCTGCCCCATGTTCCGGAAGGCCACAAATGCGGGCGCCTGCATGGCCATTCGTTCAAGGTGGCGATCCACCTCAGCGGCGACCTCGACCCGCACACCGGCTGGATCCGTGACTTCTCGGAGATCAAGGCGATTTTCAAGCCGCTCTACGAACGCCTCGACCACAACTACCTCAACGACATCCCGGGCCTCGAAAACCCGACCAGCGAAGTGCTGGCCAAGTGGATCTGGAATGAACTGAAACCGCTGTTGCCGGAACTCAGCGCGATTCGCATCCATGAGACCTGCACCAGCGGCTGCATCTATCGCGGCGAATAAGCCGGCGATGTAAAAAACCACCCTTGCGGTGGTTTTTTTATGCCGGTGACTCCCTTACAGTCGTGGCCTCTTGTACAGGAAGCGCTGCGATGCCAACCCATATCCGCCCCGCTACCGGCGACGATATCGCCGCAATTGAAGCGATCGTCCACGCCGCCTACTCCCCTTACATCCAGCGAATCGGGCGCAAGCCAGGGCCGATGCTGGATGACTATCGCCAGCAGGTCGCTGCAGAACGGGTGCATGTGCTGGAGAGTGCGGGCCAGGTCCACGGCTTTGTCGTACTGATTCATCACGATGAGTACCTGCTGCTGGATAACCTGGCCGTCGACCCCGGTGCCCAGGGCTTGGGTTACGGGCGCCTGTTGCTGGGCTTCGCGGAAGGCCAGGCCAGGCATGGCTCCATCCGTCTCTACACCAATGAAGCGATGACCGAAAATATCGCGCTGTACACCCGCAAAGGCTATGTGGAAACCCACCGGGCCGAGGAAAACGGCCTGCGTCGGGTCTACATGCAAAAAGACCTCACCGCCTCGCACTGAAGGAGCTCCCATGGAAAACACCTGGCTGGCCCAGGCCAAGCGCCTGCAAGCATTGGCCTCCACGGGGCTGCACTTCTGCACCGATGACTTCGAGCGCGAGCGCCTCGAGGAAATCGCCCAGATTGCCCACAGCATGCTGGCGCAATTGGGCGAAGTACCGCTGGAGCGCATCACCGGGCTGGTGCCGGATTTTGCCAAACGTTATTCGACGCCCATGATTGATGTGCGGGGCGCAGTGATTGACGGTGACCGGATCCTGTTGGTCCGCGAGCTCACGGATGGCTGCTGGGCATTGCCCGGCGGTTATGCGGATATTGGTTTGTCGGCGGCTGAAAACATCGTCAAGGAAATTCGCGAAGAGGCCGGGCTGACGGTCACGGCCAAGGCGCTGTACAGCGTCACCCACAAGGCCAAAGGCTTGTACCGGCCGGATATCCGGGACTTCTACAAACTCTACTTTCTGTGCGAACGGGTTGATCAACTGGCGCCGGCGGCCGGTTTCGAAACCACCGAAGTTGGCTTCTTCAGCCTGGACGATCTGCCGCCGCTGTCCCGTGGCCGCACCATTGAAAGCGACCTTGAGGCCGCTTTTGCCTTTCATCGCGGGCAGACCACTCACACCCTGTTCGATTGAATCACGGGTGATCCAATTTGTATCACCCTGCACCGCTTTCGCGCCTGAGTGGGCAGAAAGACCAATCCCGCCTGCGTGTTTCCCCTGTTTGGCTATAAATACTGTGCAACCTGCACAGTCCTGACCGTGCGCCCGTCACTGCCTCGCACTTGGCACGACGGGTGCAATAGGCCTGCGTCACTCATTCAGGGAGAACGGCACATGACGCAGAACGAACCGGGCAATGACTACCCTCTCAGCGAGGTGCCCATGCATGCCCGCAAAGGCCTGGCCTCCACCGCCATGGTGCTGCTGGGCTTTACCTTTTTTACCGCGACCATGTTCGCCGGCGGCAAGCTGGGGGTGGCCTTCAGCTTTACCCAGATGCTCGGCGTCGTGGCCCTGGGTAACCTGCTGTTGGGTATCTACGCCGCAGGCCTGGGTTACATCGCGTTCAAGAGCGGTTTGAATTCAGTATTGATGGGGCGCTTCTGCTTCGGTGAAGTGGGCAGCAAACTCAGCGACTTGATTCTCGGTTTTACCCAGATCGGCTGGTACGCCTGGGGCACCGCCACCGCAGCCGTAGTACTGGGCAAGTATTTCGAGTTGAGCCAGGGCAGCGTACTCGGGCTGATGGTGCTGTTTGGCATGGTGTTCTGCGCGACGGCCTACGTGGGCTATCGCGGGTTGGAGATTCTGTCCTACATCGCCGTGCCGGCCATGGGTATTTTGTTGTTTCTGTCGATGTGGGTCGCCACCGTCAAGGTCGGCGGGCTCGATGGACTGCTGGCGGTGGTGCCGACCGGTGAGCTGGACATGTCCACGGCTATCACGCTGGTGTTCGGCACCTTTGTCAGCGGCGCGACCCAGGCTACCAACTGGACGCGGTTCTCACGCTCGGCCAGGGTCGCGGTGCTGGCCAGCCTGATCGGCTTCTTTATCGGCAACGGCTTGATGGTGTTGATCGGTGCCTATGGCGCCATCGTCTACCAGCAGCCCGACGTGGTCGAAGTGTTGCTGCTGCAAGGCTTCGCCATGGCGGCCATGGCGATGCTGTTGCTGAATATCTGGAGCACCCAGGACAACACCATCTACAACTTCGCCGTCGCCGGCTGCAACCTGCTGCGCACCAAGCGCCGCAAAACGGTGACCCTGGCCGGTGCGGTAATCGGCACCCTGCTGGCGTTGCTGGGCATGTACGACATGCTGGTGCCCTACCTGATCCTGCTGGGCACGGTGATCCCACCGATTGGCGGGGTGATCATGGCGGATTTCTTCTATCGCTACCGCGGCCACTATCCGCGCCTGGCCGATACACGCCTGCCGGCCTTCAACTGGCCAGGGCTGATCGCCTATGCCGTGGGTACGGTGCTGGCCTTTCATTCACCCTGGGTGGCGCCATTGGTGGGGATCGTGGCGGCGTCCCTGACCTACATCGTGCTGACCAGCGTATTGCGGGTGCGGGCACCTTTGGCTGACGTCCAGGCATGAGCCTGACAGTCGCCGATGTGCTGGCCTTGCCCGGCCTTGAATCGATGTGCCTGCGGGCCGGGGAAGCCGGCCTGGAGAACACGGTGCGCTGGCCCTATGTCGCAGAAAACAGCGGCATTGCCGAATGGGTGCTGGGGGGCGAACTGGTGTTCGTCACCGGTATCAATCACCCACGGGACGAGGCCAATCTGTTGGTGCTGCTGGACGAAGCCTGTCAGCGCCAGGTCGCCGGCCTGGTGATCCTCACGGGGCCGGACTATATCCAGGCGATTCCCCAGCGTTTGCTGGAAGCGGCGCAAGCGGCGGGCATGCCGCTGATCGAACAGCCTTACTCGTTGAAGATGGTACTGGTGACCCAGGCCATCGGTTCGGCGTTGATCCAGTCGCAGCAGTTGGGGCGCTCGCGACACGATGTGCTGGAGCGCCTGCTGGCCGGTGATTACCAATCCCTGGATTTGCTGCTGCACCGCGCTGCGCAGTTGGACATGCCGCTGGCCGGCCATTGGCAACTCGTCCAGTTGCAACTGGACGGCAGCGACGCGCTGTTTGCCCAGGGTGAGGCGCCAGTGGTCGAGACGCAGCTTGCCCGACAACACGATGCGATTACCCGCCGTCTGCGCCAGTTTGCTGCGCAGCATCCGTCGCTCCTGCCCGTGCTGGGGCGTGCCGGACAATGGACGTTGCTGCTGCCTGCGATAGACGCGGGTGCGGCATTGGCCAACCGTCAGTTGTTGGCGGGTTGGTTGAAGGCACTGAATCTGCGCCTGGCACCGTTGAAACTGTTTATCGGCCTGAGTGCTGCCGCGCACCCACCCGCGCGCCTGGCCCAGGCCCTGGATGAGGCGCGCCAGGCATTGGCCGCTGCGCGACGGTTCAGTGAACGCGCCGGGCTGTGTGTCTACGATGAGTTGGGCGTGCTCAAGCTGCTCAGTGGCGTACGTGATCGCGCCCTGCTCGATCAGTTCCTCAACGAACGCCTGGGGCCGCTGCTGCGCCACGACCTGCACCATGGCCCAAGCCTGATGCCGACCCTGGAGGCCTGGTTCCACGAGAATGGTAACCTTGTGGCCGCAGCCCAACGGCTGGCGGTTCACCGCAACACCCTGACGCACCGCGTCCAGCGTATCGAAGCCCTGTGCGGGCTGACGCTGGACAATGCTTATGACCGCCTGGACATCGGCATCGCGCTGATGATCTGGCGGCTGTCTGCCTGACTGTTTTTTGCCAAGAGGAACTTGCCCATGCACATCATCAACGCCCGCCTGCGCAACCGTGAAGGCCTGCATGATCTGCACCTGGAACACGGCCGGATCGCCAGCATCACCCAACAAGGCGCGGCCCCTTTGGTAGGCCCCGACGACCTGGACGCCGCCGGCAACCTGGTGGTCCCGCCTTTCGTCGAGCCGCACATTCACCTCGATGCCACCCTGACCGCCGGCGAGCCGCGCTGGAACATGAGCGGCACCCTGTTTGAAGGCATCGAGTGCTGGGGCGAGCGCAAGGCCACCATCACCCTGGAAGACACCAAGACCCGCTCCAAAAAAACCATCCAGACCCTGGCCGCCCATGGCATCCAGCATGTGCGCACCCATGTCGACGTCACCGACCCGGACCTCACCGCGCTCAAGGCCATGCTTGAAGTACGCGAGGAAAGCGGCCACCTGATCGACCTGCAAATCGTCGCGTTCCCCCAGGAAGGCATCGAGTCCTACCGCAATGGCCGCGAGCTGATGGAAGAGGCCATTCGCCTGGGCGCCGACGTGATCGGCGGCATCCCGCACTTTGAATACACCCGTGACCAAGGGGTGAGTTCGGTGAAGTTCCTGATGGACCTGGCCGAACGCACCGGTTGCCTGGTCGATGTGCATTGCGACGAAACCGACGACCCACACTCGCGCTTTCTTGAAGTGCTGGCCGAAGAGGCCCGCAGCCGTGACATGGGCGCCCGCGTGACCGCCAGCCACACCACGGCCATGGGCTCCTACGACAATGCTTACTGCGCCAAACTCTTCCGCCTGCTGGGGCATTCGGGCATAAGCTTTGTCTCCTGCCCTACCGAAAGCATCCACTTGCAGGGCCGCTTCGACACTTTCCCCAAACGCCGCGGCGTGACCCGGGTCAACGAACTGCTGGAGGCTGGCATGAACGTCTGCTTCGGCCAGGACTCCATCGTCGACCCTTGGTATCCCTTGGGTAACGGCAACATTTTGCGGGTGCTGGAAGCCGGGTTGCATATCTGCCACATGCTTGGCTACCGCAACCTGCAAAGTGCCCTCGACCTGGTCACCGACAACAGCGCCCGGGCGATGGCCCTGGGGGATCGTTATGGCCTGGAACCGGGACGCCCGGCGAACCTGTTGATCCTGTCTGCAGACAGCGACTATGAAGTGATTCGCAGCCAGGGCTTGCCGTTGTATTCGATTCGAGCGGGCAAAGTGTTGATGAAACGCCGGCCGGCGCAGGTGGAGTTTTTGTAGGCTCATACGATTGAATCTATATCGAGGGTTTGTGGCTTTCCCCAGCCATCATCCGATTGTGGCGGGATGCTCGCCACTTGGGTGAGTACGCGATTTTGCGGGTGAGCGAACCAGCGTTTCAGGCTGGATTGCAGGGTTGGGGATGAAGCGTGGCTGCCGTAGACGTCGCGGGCCTGGAGGCGGCGCCAGCGGAGGGTTGCCAGGCGGTCGCGACTGTCTTTCAGCCGGTCGACTTCCTGGCTCAAGGGGTCGTGGTGTTCGTAGCCACGCTGGTTGGCAGGGCGATGCAGATCCAGTTTCTTTCGTTGCTCCCGTAGCTGGTGCTGCATGGTGAACAGGGCTTCGTCGATCAGTTCAAACTCACGGGCAGTTACGAGGGTGCCATGGGTGTCGAGTGTTTGTTGCCAGCGGCGCAACGTGGCCCAGGCGGCGGGGATGTAGCTGACGACCATGGAGTGATGGGCACTCTGAACAAGCTGTTTGATGAGGTTGGCGCGATCCGGCATATCGCCATTGAGCCTCAATGCGCGTTTGCAGGCTGCGTCCTCAATGGATTCACAGCCAGGGGTCCACAAAACGGAGGACCGTGTACCGTCCGGTAGGAGTATCGGCATGAAGTGCTGCTGCGCGCCGTGATGCTGGTAAGGGTTGCCGGTCAGCCGTACCAGGCCCAAGGCAAACAGCAGGCCCCCGGGCGCTGGGTTACTGAATAGCACCACGGCGCCAGGAATCCAGATTTTGGCGGTGGTGTTCATCCAGGGCGCAGGCACACTCGGGACAGGGTCACTGTGATTGACGATGCGGTGGTGCACCAGAGCGGAGGCACCGTCGGTGAATTCGGAGTCGGCAGCTCGGGGGGCTCCGTAGGTGTATAGGAGGATGTTGTAGTGGGTATCTTCGGTTCGACGTAATCCCTCAGCCAGTAACAAGGCAATCGCACCGCCGAGGCTGTGCCCGCAAATCACGATGCGCTGCCCTGTATAAAATTGGTCAAGGTAGCGCCGTACAAAATCATGCATGGCTTGATAAGCCTGGTAAAAGCCTTCATGAGCCTTGCCGACACCATCAATGAAATTCACTTGATGGGCATTTACATCCCTCAGTATGTCGACTCCGCTGGCCGTGCCCCTTACGGCAATAATGATCACTTCATCGTGATGACTGATAAATGCCTGAGTATCAGTGCCATCCTTTTCGTCGTCGAAAAAGTGCAGACGTGCTGGATGTTCCTGCTCTTCACCCAACTCGGAGCGATTTTGCTGATACAACTCAGGATCGAAGGGCAAAATTTCGAAACGCAGGGAATACGGTACCTCTTCCAATAACGGATAAAAGTGTTGTACTTGCTTAGCATCGACCTTCCAGGGTTCCTGATAGCCCGATAGTCTGTCGGCAAAGAAATGACCGACGCTAGGGTCCCGTTGAAAGCTGACTTGGTCTATTGGTTTTGCTGGGGGTTCCTGTCCAAAATCGCAATAGCTCAACGTGGACATAAGTGCCAACTGATAGAGGTTCAAGGCACAGAATTGATCCTCGATGGACAGCATAGGGCGCAGTGCTCGCAATGGGCGAACCTCAAGTACTGTGTGCCGGTTGGGAAATAAAACGACACCAACCAACGTCGGCTGGGGTGGCCCGAATCCAAGGTCGGCCATCATTTTTAGTGCATGTCGCGGGGGCCGATGAGTACGGGATACGATGCGTGGCAAGTGAGCGGCGTATCGGACCAGATCACGTACTTCGACCTGATAGAACAGGTCCGTCTGATTCTTCGAAAGGCTTCGTTCGACACGCTGGCCATCGGCCCGGAGAAAGCGGGTTTGTTCCGCACGAACCTGGAGCTCGGTGATGGGTAGCTTGTAAGCCAGACGCGTCATCAAATCGGTATAAGGCTTTTCTGAACCGGAGTAGTGTTCATCCAACTTAATGACGAGCGGACCACAGTAAAAATCATCTCGCCTGGCAAAGCCCTCACCATCCAAACGACCGAAGTACTCACGCCCCGCACTGTCATAAAATGTGTAAGGCAGACCGCCGTAGGCCTTTCCGTCCCCAAACTCATCTACTAGGCAGAAACTTGCCCAATGTCCTCTTAACGAACAAGCAGGTGCCTTGTCGCTAAAAAACGGTTGCTTCCATGCATCCTGTTTCATGAATAAGCCTCCTATTCTGTACACGTTGGATAGACGTCGCATACGCGTCCATCCGGCATTTTGATAGCTTTGAAATCAGTAGTATTCCCACGGCAATACGCAAACACATCGCCCAAGCTTTCCCCCATACAGCGTCTCCAGCCTCCCGGAACGGCAACCCAGTTGTCGTCTACAGCGGGTAGCTCCTCGCTTGCTACTGCCAGCACCATCCTCAGTGTTTTCCCCTCTAACTGATCCCGTTGTACAAAGCCTCCTGCTCGTGACTTACTCGGCTGTCCAATGGCGTCCAACGAATTACACATAAGGATTTTCCTGATCGCATGCAGCGGTCCGATCGTCCTGAAAAACCACTGACACCGCCCCCATAACTCCTGAACACCCGGTTCAGGCATTCCGGCCATACCCTCTTCCAACCGATCCCGCACATTAATAATTGCGAAATCCCCCCCGACATCCGCCGACCGCTCCCCCCACTTCGCGTACATATCAAACGTAATACTGCGTAACACCAACGGGCACCCATCCACCACTTCCGTCAGTGGTACTTCAAAGCTCACCCGATGAGCCACCGGCTTGCCGAGGGTTTCAAAAACCTTGTCCTCCGGCCGCTTGCCCCGTCGTTTGGGCAGGGTGCAGGTCTCACCCGTTGCGGGCCGGTAAGCCGCATCACTCTTGAAGCGAAAATTCGCCGGCAAATCGACTTCCAGGATGAAACTGTCCGCCGGCTTCATCGCACAGCCAGAAACACCCAGCCCGCCACAAACGAGCAGCCCTCGCCACACGCCCGACATAATTCCCCTACGCATCCTGCTGCTCCCGCTCCACCCGACGCCACTCCCCAACCACCCGCTGAAAATGATCCTCCGCCACTTCTCCCTGCATCGGTTGCCATCGAACAAGCACGTCCCCAGTGGCCTCCACCAAGCGCCGCACGACCAAAAACTCCAGCTGTTCCGGCCTGTCCCATTGCCAGGCCCGCGCTTGCTCCAGCACCTGCGCCAACCAGATTCTCGGGTCTTGAAATTCAACCAGTGCGCTCAACGCCTCGCTGTACTCGGCCAGCAGGTAACGCAGGATATTGGCTTGCAGAATCACTCCCGCCTGGGGATTGGGCACCTCCAGCCACGGAGCAGGATCGGGTACCGGATACGCCCCCGGAGCCGGGTTATCGACACAACTCCAACGCTCACCCTGCCAGTAACACACGCCGATCAGCGGCCCGAGAAAAACAGGCCAGTCCCGAGCAGGCAGGTGAACCAAGGCCCGCGCCAAGGTGCGGTTATCGTGGAAGCGGTACAGCGCCTGACTGCCCGCCGCTCCCACCACCAACCTGTCGCGCCAGTGCCGGGTAACACCCGATAAATCATCACCAGGCAGGCTGCCCAACCAGCCCCAATTACGCTGGGGGTTTTGCAGCAAACCCACCAATGCGGGCTCGCTGACATGGTCGAGCAACAGGAGCATCGGCCCATCCGCTGCCATTTCCGATGCGACGGTTTCACCAAAGAGGCAGCGATACTCAGCGACCGTGCGTGTCGCCAGCAGTACCCCACGCGCATCGCTTTCACCCTGTAGAACCAGGCACAGCCGGCGCCCTGCCTGCTGCTGTTCAGCCATCCACTGGCCAGGCGCGATCTCCATCAAGCCGCCCTCCCCGTGGATTCGCACAGGCCTTCACGGCAGCGCTCGCACACTGGACAGAAGTCTGCATCCAGTCTTCTGGCCAGCTCCATGACTGCGCCTTGGATAACCGAAACCTTCGGCCCATCCGCTGCAAATGCGGACGAAGCAGCCACGTCACCCGGTCCAACTGGGTTGGCTGTGCGAATCACGGCAGGCGCACCGCCCAACGTGATCGGCCGACTGCTGAAAATCCCGCCGGCCTGAATCAGCAAATGCTCACCACCGGCCTTGAAGCTCAACTGCGCACCGGCATCGATAACCAGATTGGCCCCCGCCTTCAGATGGACCTGTTGCCCCGCTTCGATCACCAGGGTCTGGCCGACAAGGGTCTGGCTGTTGCCCTGCACGTGCAAGTGATCATCAGCCCCAAGCCGAACCTTGCGGTCGCCGGCGATGCTGCGGTGTTCCTCGCCTCCCAGGGTGGTGGCACTCAAGCCGTGGATGGTTTCCCGACGTTCGCCCACCACCTCCAGCCGACTGTCGTGGCCGACCTGCTGCTCCAGATCGCGTTGGGCGCGCAGGTAGATGAGTTCCTGGCCGCTGCGGTCCTCAAGGTGCAGCTCGTTGGCCCCCGCCCCGCCCGGCGAACTGCGGCTGCGTAGCACACTGCGGGTCTTGTGTTGGGGCAACGGATAGGCAACAGGCTGCAAGGTATTGGGCAGGCAACCATTGATCACTGGCCGGTCTGGATCACCTTCCAGGAACGTCACCAGTACCTCCATGCCCACACGCGGGATCATCACCGCGCCATAGCTGTCACCCGCCCATCCGGACGCCACACGCACCCAGCAGCTGCTCTTGTCGTCGTGCTGGTCCAGGCGGTCCCAATGAAAGCGAATTTTCACCCGGCCGTGAGCGTCGCAATGCACGTCTTCACCCTCGGGCCCGGTGACGGTTGCGGTCTGGCTGCCACTGATACGCGGTTTGACGTGCTTGAGCGGCGGGCGGTAAGCGGCGCGCCAGGGCGTTGCGGTAAATCGATTGCGGTAGCCGTGGAATGCCTCGACATCCACCACCGCCTCCTCCAGCACCTGCGGTTGATAGCCTTCGTGACGCACGCCGGTGATCAGCCACAAGTCATTACAGGTGCGGTCCGGATGGCCGCGCAGTTCCAGGAAATGCCCGCTGCGCAAAGCCGGCTGGTCACTGCGGCCCAGGGCCCGATGGCGGTCGCGTTGATGACGTTCCAGGCCACGCCGGGCCAACTGCGAACCTCGCAGATGCCCCGTGAATCCCGCGGGGTATTGATAGTCTTCAAGTGCCGGGAAAGACCCGGCCTGCTCCTGCAAGCGCAGCGACGGATGTTCGAAGTCGTAGTCACGCCGAACAACCTGAGCACTGCGCGTGGCCAGGCGCACATCGAAACGCTGGATCACCAGCGTTTCGGCAGCCGGGCCTCCGGCCGGGCAGTAGCGTTGCGCCGGCAAACGACGAAACACCGTCTGGTCATCACCCAACACCAGTACATGGGCGTCTGCACTGTGGCGAAAGTGGTAGTGAATGCCCTCTTCCTCGCACAGCCGCTGGATAAAGTGCAGGTCGGTTTCCGCGTATTGCACACAGAACGTACGCGGTGGGTAAACCACCGGCCCCAGTTCGAAGGTATAGGCATCAGCAAGGATGCCGTGCTGCTCAAGCACTGCCGCGATAATTTGCGGCACGCTGCGCTGCTGGAAAATCCGCTGGTCGCAACGATGGGCCAGGTACGCCACGCGCGGCGCAAGGGTGAGGTGGTAGCGGGTCAGCCGCTGCCCCGGGCCTTCCCGGCCAATGCTGTAGATTTGCCCGTGCAGGCCTTCACCGGGCTCGCCAAAATCCAGATAGGCCGGTTGGTGAAGTAACTTCTCCAGATCCAGGCTGGGGTTTTCACTGACCCACTGCACTTCAATGAAAAAAGGCTGGTCAATCGTTTCGCTGCCTTTAAAAGCCAGCACCTGAAATGCCTGGTTCATTCCTGCAATGACCAGTTTGAAACGTGACGAAACAAGCGTATTGAACATCCGTTGTTACCCGCCATTCATTGTCGAACTGAAATAACTTCTCCCGTAAAACGCAGATAAAGCCACTCAATTCGAAGCCGATAAAAAGTGCCAGAACCCCAGGAATACTAGCGATTTCAGGCGAAATTCGGCCGCTTCAAAATAAAAAAGAAGATTCGTACATTGATATTGGAAGGGTCTTTTATAAATACAGAAATGCAGTTAAACAGCCGGTACTGACTAACGGGAATACTCTTACACCACCATTCACCAGAGCTGCTTATTTATAGAGAAACAGCTGACAAAGATGATTAAGCCCGCCACTGCCTTTTTCAAACTTCCTGCAGCCGCGCAGTCCCGAACAGGCTAACGCTCAGCAACTCACCCAGCTCTGCTTGCAACCGTACGGGTGCGGTACCGCCCGGCATCACCACCGCCACCTGACCCGCCGTCACCCATCCTACAGACCAGGCGGCGCATGCCACCGCACTGGCGCTGGTCCCGGAGGACGCCGTGGGCCCCTCACCACGCTCAAACACCCGCGCGATCACGCGATTGCCTGAATCCCGGGCGACCCATTGCAGGTTGACCCCGGAAATACAAGGTTGGCCGGCCCCGGCAGGTGGTGCGAAAGCAATCGCCCTCAGCGGATCGAACCAGGCTGATCGATGCAGCTGGGCGTTGTCCGGCAACGCTGACGCGTCCTGTACCAGCGTCACACAATGCGGGTTGCCCACACGCACAAACTGGCTGTGATTCCACTCGGGGTTGAGCGCAGCCAGTGGCGAAACATGGCTCACCTCAGTTCCCTCAAGCGAGACCGCGCCCACACCAACAGCCCCTACCGCCAAAGGCCCGAACTCGGGACGCCCGAGCGCCAGCCAAAAGCCCTGCACCTGTTCGTACTCCGCCGGCTCAACCCGCGTAACCACCGGCGACAGTGCGTCTGTCTTGTCGTGATGCACCCGCAACTCACAGCCTTGCGCCATCAATCCCTGGTCGGTCAACGACTGGGCAAAGATCGTCAGGCCATTGCCACTGCGTTCGGCCAGGGAACCGTCGGTGTTGACGATCAACAGGTCAAAAGGCGGCGCGGCCTGGAACGGCCCCACCAACAAGCCGTCACAACGATGCGCCTTGGCCTCTGCCGGGCGCGGCAACTCATCCCAACCGCACTCGGCGGCAATCGCCGCCAATGCCCAAACACCTCGGGTGCCAGCGGCCAAGTCGGCACGGTCCGGCACGTCGATACCCTTGCTGCGTAACTGCGCCGGGCTTACCACCCCGTAGATATTCCCGCGGGCGTCGTAGAACAGGGTCATTGCGCAGTCCGCATAAAGATTCGTACCACCTCTTCCAGGTGCTTGCGCATCGCCTGTCGCGCACCCTCCACGTCTCGCAATTCCAGTGCATCGAGGATCTTGCGGTGCTCGTCTTCCGAGCGATGGGGCATGTCGTCCGAGGTGTAATGCGCCTGCAACCGCTGGAACATGCTGCCGTAACGATGCCCCAGCAAGTGCGCAATCATCAACGCATACGCCGGATTGCCCGAGGCCTGGGCGATGCGAATGTGAAACAGGCGATCGCCCGGATGGGTATGGGAGCCGTCGCGGTTGTCCTGCACATTACGCTCGAAGGCCTCGCGGATCCCCGCCAGCTCTTCGTCGGTGGCATGTTTGGCGGCCAGGGCGGCGGCTTCCGGCTCAATCAGGCGACGGGCCTGGAGCAGGGAAAACGGTGGAATCTCGGCATTGAAGTCGACGTGCAGGTTGAGTTCCGGATCGAACTCTTTCCATTGATCCCGGGTGGCCTGGGCCATCACCGGTTCCTGGCTGACTGTCGGTTGCACGGGTTCACACACCAGCACGCCGTTGCCCACCCGCACATCTACCAGGCCGATCACCTCCAGGGCAATCATCGCCTCACGCACGGAAGCGCGACTCACGCCCAGCAGTTTGGCGAGTTCACGCTCAGCGGGAAGTCGACTGCCCGGCGGAAATTCTCCGCTGTCGATCAACGCTCGCAACTGGTCGGCAATCTGTCGATAAAGACGTTGGTTATCAATCACTTGAAATGGCATCTAGGCTCAGCTCGATTCATGCACAGCACGGTCAAAGCGATCAACCCGCAAAAAAGCCGCTTGTTGACCGGGATGACCCATGCTAAAAATTGGATCAATGGCCTGACCATTGGATCGTTTCCAGTGTGCTGATCATAGCAAACCCACCAGGGTTCGCTATGCCGCAGATGCAGGTGTTTCACGCCCTCAATGGCCTGACCATTGAGCCAATAACAATAATCAAGGGAGTCTGTCATGGACCTCACCGGTAAACGCGTGCTGATCACCGCCGCCGCCCAGGGCATTGGCCGCGCCAGCGTCGAAGCCTATCTGGCGGCAGGGGCCGAAGTGATTGCAGCCGACATCAATCAACAGGCGCTCGCCGGCTTGCCGGGTGCGCAAACGGTGGTGCTGGATGTCACCGACGCCAGCGCCATCCAACACCTTGCCGCCGAGATCGGCCCTTTGGACGTGCTGTTCAACTGCACAGGCGTGGTGCATGCCGGCAATATCCTCGAATGCCCGGAAAGCGACTGGACGTTTGCCCTCGACCTGAACGTCACCGCCATGTACCGCATGATCCGCGCGTTTCTGCCGGGGATGCTCGCGGCGGGCGGCGGCTCGATCATCAACATGTCGTCGGTGGCCTCCAGCCTCAAGGGCGTGCCCAACCGCTTTGCCTATTGCGCCAGCAAGGCGGCCGTCATCGGCCTGACAAAATCCGTCGCGGCCGACTTTGTCACCCAACGCATCCGCTGCAACGCTATCTGCCCGGGCACCGTGGAGTCGCCTTCGCTGCAGCAACGCATCGTCGAACAAGCCCGCCATGAAGGCCGTCAACAGGACGAGGTGTACGCCGCCTTCACCGCGCGCCAGCCGATGGGACGCCTGGGCACGCCCCAGGAAATTGCCCAGCTGGCGCTGTACCTTGGCTCCGATGCCAGCGCGTTTACCACCGGCACCACCCAGATCATTGACGGCGGCTGGAGCAACTGACCGCCCACTTCCAATAAGAGGATTGCTCATGAAATTGCTGCGCTATGGTGAAAAAGGTCAGGAACGCCCGGCCCTGCTGGACGCTGATGGACGTCTGCGTGACTTGTCCGCCCACATCAGTGATATCGCCGGTGACGCACTGCTCCCGCAAAACCTCGCTCGCCTGCAAGAACTCGACCCCGCGAGCCTGCCCCTGGTACCGGGTAATCCGCGTTTGGGCGCCTGTGTCGGCCAGGTAAGAAAATTCATCTGCATCGGCCTGAACTACGCCGATCACGCTGCCGAAACCGGCGCCCCCATCCCTGACGAACCGATCATCTTCAACAAGTGGACCAGCGCCATCGTCGGCCCCAACGACAACATCGAAATCCCCCGCCACTCCACCAAGACCGACTGGGAAGTGGAGTTGGGCGTGGTGATCGGCCAGGGTGGCCGCTACATCGAGGAAAGCCAGGCCATGCAGCACGTGGCCGGCTACTGCGTGATCAACGATGTCTCCGAGCGCGAGTTCCAGCTGGAACGCGGCGGCACCTGGGACAAGGGCAAGGGCTGCGACACCTTCGGCCCGCTCGGCCCCTGGCTGGTCAGCCGCGATGAGATCGCCGACCCTCACCAACTGTCGATCTGGCTGGAAGTCGACGGCCACCGCTACCAGAACGGCAACACCCGCACGATGATTTTCCAGATCCCCAAACTGATCAGCTACCTCAGCCAGTTCATGAGCCTGCAACCGGGGGATGTGATTTCCACCGGCACCCCGCCCGGTGTCGGCCTGGGGATCAAGCCCACGCCGGTCTACCTCAAGCCCGGGCAAAAAATCCGCCTGGGTATCGAAGGCCTCGGCGAACAGAACCAGACCACGGTCGACGCCTGACAAGAGACTAGGAGCCGTTCATGACTACCATTACCGCGATTCGCGTCGAAGATATCCGCTTTCCTACGTCCCAGTCCCTGGACGGTTCCGACGCCATGAACCCGGACCCGGACTACTCGGCCGCCTATGTGATTTTGCAGACCGACAACCCGGCCCTTGAAGGCCATGGCCTGACCTTCACCATCGGCCGTGGCAACGAGATTTGCTGCGCGGCGATCCAGGCCATGCAGCCGCTGCTGGTGGGCTTGACCCTGGAATGGATCGCCGAAGACATGGGCCGCTTCTGGCGGCATGTCACCAGTGACAGCCAGTTGCGCTGGATCGGCCCGGACAAGGGCGCAATCCACCTGGCCACCGGCGCGATCGTCAATGCCGCGTGGGACTTGTGGGCCAAGGCCGAAGGCAAACCCCTGTGGCGCCTGGTCGCCGACATGAGCCCGGAACAGCTGGTGCGCTGCATCGATTTCCGCTACATCACCGACTGCATCACCTCCAGCGAAGCCCTGGCCTTGCTGCGCCAACGCGCCGAAGGCAAGGCTGAACGCCTGGCCGACCTGCAAGCCAACGGCTACCCCTGCTACACCACCTCCGCCGGCTGGCTCGGTTACGGCGACGAAAAGCTGCGCAGGCTGTGCCAGGAAGCGGTGGATGCCGGCTTCAACCACGTCAAGCTCAAGGTCGGCCACGACTTGCAGGATGACCTGCGGCGCGTACGCATCGCCCGCGAAGTATTGGGCCCGGACCGCCAATTGATGATTGACGCCAACCAGGTGTGGGAAGTCGACACCGCCATCGATTGGGTGCGCGAATTGGCGTTTGCCAAGCCGTGGTTCATCGAGGAACCCACCAGCCCCGACGATATCGAGGGCCATCGCAAGATTCGCCTGGGCGTGGCGCCGGTCAAGGTCGCCACCGGCGAAATGTGCCAGAACCGGATCATCTTCAAGCAATTGATCATGCGCGAAGCCATCGACGTGGTGCAGATTGACGCCTGCCGCCTGGGTGGGGTCAACGAGGTGCTGGCAGTGATGCTGATGGCGGCCAAATATGGCCTGCCCGTGTGCCCGCATGCCGGCGGTGTCGGGCTTTGCGAGTACGTGCAGCACCTGTCGATGATCGACTACCTGTGTATTGCCGGCACCCACGAAGGCCGGGTGATCGAGTATGTCGACCACTTGCACGAGCATTTCGAGGAACCTTGCGTGGTGCGCGGTGCGGCCTATCTGCCGCCGAAGGCGCCGGGCTTTTCGATCCAGATGAAAGCCGCGTCCCGGGAGCAATACCGCCACCGGCCGTGAGCTGAACCGCAATTTGAATGGACGGAGCACAATAACAATGTCGTCCCCATCACCTTTGAGGCTCGATGCGCACCAGCATTTCTGGCGCTACCGGGCCGCTGATTATCCGTGGATCGGTACGGCTGAGGCTGACCTGCGGCGGGACTTTCTCCCACAGGACTTGCGGCCGTTGCTCGACGCTGCCGACCTGGATGGCTGCATTGCCGTGCAAGCCCGCGCCGGTGAGCAGGAAACCGACGCGCTGCTGGAAATGGCGCGGCAGCACCCATGGATACTCGGCGTCGTCGGCTGGGTCGACCTGTGCGACCCACGCCTGGAACAGCACCTGGAACAGTGGCGCGACGCACCGGGACTCAAGGGCTTTCGGCATCAGATTCAGGATGAGCCTACGCCTGCCAGCTTTATGGCTGACGCGAAGTTCTCCCGTGGCCTGCAACACCTGCAGCAACAAGGCTACGTCTACGAAGTGCTGATCCGCTGCGCCGACCTCGACGCCGCGACAGCCCTGTGCCAGCGCCACGACCGGCATCATCTGGTGCTGGACCACCTGGGCAAACCGGACATCGCCAACGGCCCCGTCGGTTGGGCCGAACACCTGGCGCCACTGGCCGCCCTGCCCCACGTCAGTTGCAAGCTGTCGGGCCTGCTCACCGAAGCCGGGCCCGAGCAACGCAACGCCCGAGCCCTGCGCCCCTACATCGAACTGGCGCTGGAATTGTTCGGCGCCGAGCGCCTGATGTTCGGTTCGGACTGGCCGGTGTGCCTGCTGGCCGGGGAATACCAGGGCACCTGCCAATTGCTGCAACAAACCCTCGGCCCACTGTCGCCCGATGAACAGCAGGCCATCTGGGGCGGCACGGCCCAGCGGGTCTATCACCTTGAAGGAAACTGCCCATGAATCTGCATTTGCAGGACCGCGTGATCATCGTCACCGGCGGCGGCTCGGGGATTGGTGCCGCCATTTCCCTGGGGTTGATTGCCGAAGGCGCAATCCCGGTAATTTTCGGCCATCAACCGTTGTCACCGGCCTTCGCGGCCGAGCTTGAGCAGCACGGTCAAAGCCACTTCATCCGTGTCGAGTTGCGCGATGAGGACGCCTGCCGCGCAGCCGTCAACGAGGTGTTGCAACGCTTCGGACGCATCGACGGCCTGGTGAACAATGCCGGGGTCAACGACGGCGTGGGCCTGGATGCGGGCCGTGCAGCGTTCGTCGAATCCCTGGAAAAGAACCTGATTCATTACTACTTGATGACCCACTTGTGCCTCGATGCCCTCAAGGCCAGCCGCGGGGCAATCGTGAATATCAGCTCCAAGACGGCCCTCACCGGCCAGGGCGGTACCAGCGGTTATACCGCCGCAAAAGGTGCGCAGCTGTCACTGACCCGGGAATGGGCCGCCTCCTTGCTGGAGTTCGGCATCCGGGTCAATGCCGTGGTGCCCGCCGAGGTGCTGACGCCGCTGTATCAACGCTGGATCGACGGCTTCGACAACCCCGAGGCCAAGCTCGCCGCCATCGTCGAAAAAATCCCCTTGGGCAAACGGATGACCACTCCCGAGGAAATTGCCGACAGCGTGCTGTTCCTGCTCTCACCCCGCGCCTCCCACACCACCGGACAGTGGCTGGTGGTGGATGGAGGCTACACCCACCTCGACCGGGCGCTGACATGAGCGGCCAACGTTACTGCCTGGCGCTGGACCTGATCGACGATGCGGCATTGATCGCCGAGTACCAGCAGCTGCATCGACGCATCTGGCCTGCCGTGGCAGAGCATCTGCGCAGCCAGCAAATCCTGGAAATGCAGATCTGGCGCCTGGGCACGCGGCTGTTCATGGTCATGGACACCGCGGCCGGGTTCAGCTTCGAAGGGCTGGACCACGCTGCACGCGCCAACCCCGACGTGCAAGCCTGGGAAACCCTGATGTGGCGCTTCCAGGCCCCCACGCCGTGGACTGACCCCGGCGGCAAATGGCAGCCCCTGGAGCAGATTTTCCGCCTTACCGACCAACCCTGATACCCGCTGCATCGCACGCCTTGATCCCATAAAAACAACAGGAGAAGCGTCATGTTAAGCAAAGATACACACCTGCCAGGCACCCGTGCCGTGCCGACCTATCGCTGGGCGCTGATGCTGGTGACCAGTCTGTTTTTCCTCTGGGGCTTGTCCTACGGTTTGCTCGACGTACTGAACAAGCACTTCCAGGAAGCCCTGCACGTCAGCAAGGCCCAGTCCGGGCTGTTGCAAAGCGCCTATTTCGGCGCGTACTTCCTGATTGCCCTGCCGGCCGGGTTGTTGATGGACCGCCACGGCTACAAGGCCGGGATCCTGCTGGGCCTGTGCCTGTATGCGGCGGGCGCGCTGCTGTTCATGCCGGCGGCTGCGGCGGCGAGCTTTCCGTTTTTCCTGTTCGCGCTGTTTGTCATCGCCTGCGGCCTGGGCTGCCTGGAGACCGCTGCCAACCCCTATGCCACGGTGCTGGGCGAACCCCAGGGCGCCGAGCGGCGGTTGAACCTGGCGCAATCATTCAATGGCCTTGGCCAGTTCTTCGGCCCGCTGATTGGCGGCGCGATGTTCTTCAGCGCCGGCAGCACACCGGCCTCGGACATGAGTTCGTTGCAGACCACCTACGTGGTGATCGCGGTTCTGGTACTGCTGGTGGCGCTGCTGATCGCCCGCACGCCGCTGCCGGATTTGCGCGCCCAGGAACAGGCACTGCAACCGACGGCCGGCAAGGGTCTGTGGCAGCACCGGGAGTTCGTCGGTGGGGTGATCACGCAGTTTTTCTATGTGGCGGCCCAGGTCGGAGTCGGCGCATTTTTCATCAACTACGTCACCGAGCATTGGGCACAGATGGGCAATCAGCAAGCCGCCTACCTGCTGTCGATCGCAATGCTGGCCTTCATGTTCGGGCGCTTTTTCAGTACCTGGCTGATGGGCCGGGTCAGCGCGCAGAAGCTGCTGCTGATTTATGCGCTGATCAATATCGCGTTGTGCGGCCTGGTGGTGATCGGCCTGGAAGGTATCTCGGTGATCGCGCTGATCGCAGTGTTCTTCTTCATGTCGATCATGTTCCCGACGCTGTTCGCCATGGGCGTGAAGAACCTCGGGCCGCACACCAAGCGCGGCAGTTCGTTCATGATCATGGCGATCGTCGGCGGCGCCCTGATGCCCTACTTGATGGGCAAGGTGGCGGACAACAGCACGGTGGCGCTGGCTTACCTGTTGCCTATGGGGTGTTTCGTGATTGTGGCGGTGTATGCCCGTAGTCGCTTACGCCATCCGTGAAGTACCGCCCCGGCGTCGTCCCGAACGTACGCCGGAACATCGCAATAAAGGCACTGACGTTTTCATAACCCAGGTCCAGCGCAACCCGGGTCACGGGTGCATGCGCCGCCAGCAACTCCAGGGCGCGCAACAACCGTGCGCGCTGGCGCCACTGGCTGAAGGTGAACCCGGTCTCGGCAATAAACCGCCGGGCCAGGGTGCGCGGCGAGACACCGGCCCACTGCGCCCAGTGTTCCAGCAGGCGGTTGTCGTCGGGACTGTCGGCCAGCGCCTGGGCGATGCGCAACAGGCGCGGGTCCCGGGGCAGCGGCAAGCCGAATGGCTCCTGGGGCAACCCGGCGATTTCATCAAGGATCACCTGGGCGATCCGTGACTGTGGCGGCTCAAGCAGCGCCTGACTCCAGGTTGCCGCGCGCCTGACGGCTTCCAGCAACAAGGCCGACGTGGCGATAACGCACGTCTGTCGGGGCAGCCCTGCGCATGCCTGGGGTTCGACATACACACTCCAGCCATCAAACGGCCCGTGGGAACGCAAGGCGTGGGAACAATCGGGGGCAATCCACACCGCATGGGTGGCCGGTACTACCCAATGCTGGTGCGCCGCCTGCACCGACAACAACCCGCGCTGGGCTCCGAGCAATTGCCCGCGGGCATGCTGATGAAGGGCCGTGATGCGTGCTACCGGACTGCTGCGCAACGTCGCCACCAGCAACGGACCGCCGGTCGCATTGGCGAGCTGGGCTGAAACGAGTGTCGAAGGCATATGGCAGCTTTACCGTATTGAATGACCTGGATAAGGCAGTGTAGCCATTTGCGCACGCCCAGACTGCGGATTCATTCATTGAGGGCTCCGCCATGCGTGCAGAAGACGTGCTTCCCGACCATCTCGACCAAGGCCAATTCAATGGCGTGACCGTGCGCAAGGGCACGGTGGGCGCATTCCTCGCCAACGCCAGAACCTGGTGCGATCCGGCCACCCCGGACGAGCAGCGCTTGCTGGCCGAACAGGACATCCTGCAAGCCCTCCCCGCCCTGCAGGCCCTGGGCTTGTTTGAAGTGTTGCAGGTGCGGGATGCGAAACTGGCGCGGCTGCTGAAGTGAGAGGATCGGCCTGGAAGGTGGTAATCCGTCGCTGGAAGCCCGGGGTTCACCAGCTCTCGCGGGGATTACGCACCTTCCAGGCCACCTCGCACCTCAAGTGGTTACTTGTCCTACGAACTGATAGTGGTTGGAAAGGCCCGTCGCGTTCCATGATCTGGAAAAAATGTTTGGCCCTGTGTTCAGGCATGCCAAGGGAACCCGGCTCGCTCGATACGGCCTGATGTGCAAGGATGTTGCGCTGCACATCGTTCGTTGAACGCAAAACCAAGGATTTTTCATGACCGCCATCAGCACCCCAGCGCCCGTGGTACCCGGGCGGCTGGAACAAATGTCGACCCGCATCGCGTTTTTCATCGCCGGCTTCGGCATCGCCGCCTGGGCACCACTGGTGCCTTATGCCAAAGCCCGCGCCCAACTCAATGAGGGCACCCTCGGCCTTTTGCTGTTGTGCCTGGGGGTGGGCTCGATGATCGCGATGCCGGTCGCCGGGGCCCTGGCGTCGCGCTACGGTATCCGGCGAGTGGCCACCGGCGGCACCCTCCTGATCTGCCTGGGCCTGCCGATGCTGGCCACCGTCACCTCGATTCCCTTGCTGATGGCCGCACTGTTTGTGTTTGGTGCCGGCCTGGGCACGGTGGACTCCACGGTCAACCTGCAAGCGGTGATGGTCGAACGAGCCAGCGGTAAGACCATGATGTCGGGCTTCCACGGGCTGTTCAGCCTGGGCGGGATCGTCGGGGCGGCAGGTGTCAGCGGGCTGCTGGGGTTGGGCTGGTCGCCGTTGCAGGCCACCCTCGCCGTGATCGTCGTCATCGTAGTGGCCTTGCTCAAGGCCGGGCCACACCTGCTGCCTTACGGCAGTGAAAGCTCCGGGCCGGCCTTTGCCGTGCCCCACGGCGTGGTGCTGTTTATCGGCTGCCTGTGCTGCATCGTGTTTCTTGCCGAAGGCGCCGTGCTGGACTGGAGCGCGGTGTTCCTGAGTGCCGAGCGCGGCCTTGACGAGGCCTATGCGGGCCTTGGCTACGCAGCCTTTGCCTTGACCATGACGGTCGGGCGCCTTACCGGCGACAGGATAGTTCGCCGCCTGGGCGCAACCCGGGTGATTGTATTCGGCGGCGCGCTCGCCGCCGGCGGCATGCTGTTGGCGACGCTATTCCCTGCGTGGGAAACCGCCCTGCTGGGGTATGCATTGGTCGGTGCCGGGTGTTCGAACATCGTACCGGTGCTGTACACCGCCGTCGGCAAGCAGACCGTCATGCCGGAACACATTGCGGTGCCCGCCATCACCACCCTGGGCTACACCGGCATTCTCGCCGGCCCTGCGGTGATCGGCTTCATCGCCCATGGCAGCAGCTTGAGCACTGCCTTTGTGCTGATTGCCGTACTGCTGATCGGTGTGGCGATCAGCGGGAAAATACTGCGGGTCTGACCACCCAGCCCCATCACGCCTCGTATATTGAGGCGTCAACCCGGGGTCATTTGGCTTTCTGGAGTTCCAGCCAGCGATCAAGGGTTTTGTTGCTGAGCCAGCCCGCCTGGTGATGGCTGCCGAAAATTCGCCGACCGCTGTCGGCGGTGTTTTCCAGCGACCGCAACAAGCCCGGCCGGTCCACAAGGTTTTTCGCCATATACACCTGCTGTTCGTCGTATTTCTTCTTCGGTAGCCCCGTGGCCGGGTCCAGTACAACTTGGCCATGGCTGTCGAGCTCATCCGGGTCTTTGCTCATCATCGCCAGCACCTCGATGTTGACGTAGCAGATCTGCTCGAAAAACCCCATGCGGTCCCGCGACCGGTCCCGTAACTCGGTGAACATTTCCTTGAACAGACGGACGAGATCGGCATTGTTTTTTGTGTGGAAAGGGTCCGGGCTGAAGGCACTGGGATCGCTGTTGCCGAACACGACGTTCTCGGCCTGTGCCAGGCTTTCGCGGGTGATGTAGCCGTCCTGGTCGAGGATCGCATCGATCAGGCGCGGACGCTGGATGATCGCCTTGGCAAGCAGGATAGCGCTGTCGGCCTCTCGGCTGGCACCGAGCTTTTTACTGGCGATTCGTTGCAGTGAAGACAGCTTCAGTCCGTCAGTTCTCATGGAGTTTTTTCAGCATGGCAAATTGGGCGTTCGCCGCGCTCACCAAATCGCTGTCCGGCAAACGAATGTAGGGATTGGGCCCGCGGAGGCGGCTGGCCACTTCGTTCTGAAGCCCCAGGTGTTGCAGCAGACTCCTGCAGTGACTCTCCCCCCGCAAAGGAGGCCGATAGCCTGATGAGCGGACAGGCGCCCCGCCGGATTGATGGCTGTGCTTTCGCGCAGCCTCACCGGGTTCACTTGAAGCGGCGTGAATTGCCCGTGTACCGCCGTCCAGTGCCGGGGCAATACAGGGTGTAGCACCGAGGTGCTGGCAGACCGACCCGCCGTTGATTGTCATGATTCATCTCCACCATTTTCCGGTTCCACATTGACCTGGTCATCATCCCGGCAATCGCCGTATCGCTCAGGTGAAAACAGGCCAAAGGTGTGTGGTGTGCCGGTGGCAATGGTTCCGAGATAGAGCAGCGTTCCAATGACAACATGTAAAAACCGAAGAATCAGTCGGCTTTTCGAGACCCTGGCCAGGTCGGTTTCGTCTCCTGCCAAAGGCCTTTGATCGCTGCGACCATAGCGCCCATCACCGCGCGCAACGGGCGTAACCCAGGCGCGTGGGAGGCAGGCAACTGCCCGTGCGGCAACATGCCTTTGATGAAGTCGTCAGCCGCCGGCGCCTGGAACGTGTGCTGCCCGGTGAAGTTCTTCACTCGCCGGGCTTCGGCGCCCTCTTCGCACCGTTTGCCCGGTGCGGCAACGGGGGGCGGTTGCAGGGTATCGCTGCCCGTCGGCGCAAGACAGGCTGGCTGATAGCCAGGATTGTGCGATCCACACGAAGGTGTAGCCATGTCTGAGCCCTGGCTGAGAGTTTGAAAGCAGCGGATTGATCAAGGCAGGTCATCACGCCGCGAGAGGGTCGCGGCGTGATCGAGCTAAAACAGGTTCAGAGAGAGGTGGCGCAGGGCGGCTCTGCCGATCTTGCCGTCATACCGGTCAAGAGAGTCCATCAGCGTTAACAGGCTTGAGCGCTGAGTGACTTCCTTGGCCAACTCGATGAGCCGCTGTTGCTTTGGGTCGCTCGACGACGATGCGGCCAATTTTTTCAAATCTTTGATACTGATGGAGCGGCTCCAGATACCCTTCAGGGCGTCGAAGTCCTTCAACATCTGTTCGGCGAGCTGTTTGTCGGTCTTGTACTTCAAGGCGTTGCCGGAGTCGAGCACGGCGTTGAGGTCCCGCCGGGAGATTCGACCATCCAGATCACCGGTCCTGCCGGCTCGGTCAAAGGCTTGTATTACGTCTGGGCGTCGCAGCAGTTCCCGGGCCAACAGAATGTTCTCATTACGGTCCTGGTCGTTGGTCAACCGTCTGCCCGCCATCTCCTCCAGGCTTTGTTTTGTGATGAAGGGCTGGCCCGGCACCGTGAACGCATCAAATTTGTTCTTGAGGAGGTTCCCCAGTTGATCGGGGGTTTGCCTCGAAAAGTGTGGGTCCGGGCGACCGTATCCCGGGTCAGGCTTGCAGGGGGTCGGACGGCAGTGTCCGGGAAGAGGCCTGAGTGGAATGGAAGGATCAGGACGACCATAACCGGGGTGAGGCCGGAACGGATTGAACAGCTTGTGCAGAAAGTCCTGAAGCTGTCCGATCAGCCCGCCCAGGAACGAGTTTGCATAGGACGCCCGGAATGAGTTGTTGGCGGCACCATGGCGATCCATCGTGCTCTGCGTCGTCGTCCAATTCGAATATCCCGGGCCGATCCCATTCTGTGGCACGTTGAAGCTGATGTGGATCGACCCCTGCCCGGAGCGTGAGCGTAACTGCGTCGATGTGGCGGCATCAGTATGCGGCTGCGCGGCGTTATCAGAGGGGTTGGCAACAGTTGAGTTGGATAAGGTTACCGACATAGGCATCTCCAGTTCGGCGTATTGACACGATTCACTCCCGGCTCAAAGACACCTCGGCGATACAAGGTATCCCATGGAAAGTGGGCACCTCCTTGTGTGGTAGACCTGTCGGATTCAGTTCCTGCGGACGCAGAAAATCGTTAGAAAAAGAGTAGGAAGAAGGGCTATGGCGAGGGGGCTTGCGCCCCCTCGTCACTGTCGATACCTGGGATCAGGCACGCATCAGAAGCCGACGCTGGCCTGCACGAAGAACGTGCGCGGTTCACCCAGGTAGATCCCGGAGTTGTTGTCGCTGGAGCGGGTGTAGTGTTCCTGGTTGAACACGTTTTTTACCCCGACGCCCAGCTTCAGGTTCGACAGTTGCGCACCGAAGTCATAACCGCTGCGCACGTTGACCGAGACGTAGCCGGGAATATCCCCGTACTGGCCATCAGCAGTCGGCTGGGTGATGTAGGTGGTACCGGTGCCCGGCGCACGCTGGCCGGACTGGGCATAGACGTCCAGGTTGTGGGTCCAGTGGTTGATGTCGTAACGCAGCCCCAGGGTGGCCACTTCACGGGAGTACAGCGGCAAGTCGCGGCCCTTGAAGGCAACGTCGCCTTCGGAGGTGGCCCTGGTGTAGGTGAAGCCGGCGTTGGCGGTCAGGCCGTCCAGGCGCGGGTCGAGGTTCGACAGGTCGTAATGGGCCGACGCTTCGATGCCCTCGTGCTTGGTAGCGCCGAGGTTGGTCCAGCCCACATCGTTGCTGACGTATTGCAACTCGTCCGAGAAGTCGATGTAGAACAACGTCACTTCGCCGCCCCAGACGCTGTCGTTGTAGCGGGTACCGATTTCGTAGGTCTTGGCTTTTTCCGGGTTCAGGCCGTTCGCGGTCTGGTCGCCGTTACCGCCCTGGCCCAGCTGGAAGTATTGCAGGCTGCCGAAGGAGGTTTCGTAGTTGGCGAACAGCTTCCAGGCATCGGAGACGTGGTACATCACGCTCAGGGCCGGCAGCGGTTCGTTGTTGTGGATCTCGCGGCGCTTCTCCTGAACCGTGGCGCCATTGAGGCCTACCACCGGACGGTCGTGCCATTCGGTGCGAATCTGCTCAAAGCGAATGCCCGGGGTGACGGTCCATTTGCCGATATCAATCTTGTTGTCGATATAGAACGAGTTGGCCTCGGTGCCACCGGTACGGTCCTGGTACACGTGGCCGTCACTCTGGCCCACGGGCGTCGGCACGTTGTTGACCAGCGCCAGGCTGGTGGCCTGCTCGTGCATGCCTTCCTTGAGGTAGCGATAACCGACGCTGACTTCCTGGGTGCTCGGCCCCAGGTCAAATACATGGGACACACGCGGCTCGATGCCGAAGGTGTAGTAGGTGCGCGGGTAGGAACCCAGGGTCTTCAGGTCGCGGTTGGCGATGTTGCTGCCGCGGAAACTGTCGGAGTAGTAGGTCAGCACTTCAGCCTGGGTGCGGTCGTCGATCTGCCGGACGTACTTGAAGGACATATCCTTGCGCCGGCCATTGAAGTTGTCCCAGTCACGTACCGATTGATACGGGTTGGCGTCGTACTGCTTCTGGGTCAGGCCGCCGGGCATGTCGGCGCTGGCGTCGTAGTAGTGGAAATTCAGCGAGAAATCGTCTTGATCGGTCGGCGCCCAGTGGGTCTTGAAGATCACGTCGTCGATGTCGTTGGAGTTGTTGCGGTCGCGGTAACCATCGCCCTTGGTCCCGGAATACAGCAACGCAGCACCGATACCGTTGTCGGCGGTGCCGCCGATGAAGGCGTTTTCAATGTGTTTCCAGCCGCCGTGGGCCGCGGTTTCCAGGGTGGTGCCGACTTCGCCGGAGAATTTTTCCGGGATGGCCCGGGTGACGAAGTTGATCACGCCGCCGACGTTCTGTGGTCCATAACGTACGGAGCCTGCGCCACGCACCACGTCGATGCTGTCCAGGTTGCCGGAGGAAATCGGCGCCATCGACAACTGCGGCTGGCCGTAGGGTGCAAACGCTGCCGGTACGCCGTCGATCAATACCGTGGAGCGTGGCGACAGACGCGAGGTCAGGCCGCGTACCCCGACGTTGAGGGAAATATCACTGCCACCGGTGCCGTTGGCCTCCTGTACCTGCACCCCGGGAATGCGCCGCAGCACGTCACCGACGTTCATCGCGCCCTGCTCCACCATGGCTTCACGGCGCACCACGGTGCGCGCCCCCGGGTGGTTCTGCACCACTTGGGCATTCGCGTCGCCGAGCCAGTCGCCAACCACCTTGATGTCGGTGGCACCCAACTCCAGCGGCGAACCGGCTTCGCCGGTGCCCTTGCCCAGCGGGCGCAGGGTCACGGAGCCCGCATCGATCTGGTAATCCAGGCCGCTGCCCTGCAGCAACTGGCGCAGCGCTTGTTCGGGCGACAGGTTGCCGTCGACGGCCGGGGCTTGTTTGCCGGCCACCATGTCGGGGCTGAAGAACACTTGCAGCGACGTCTGCTGACCCAATTGGCTCAAGGCCGAACCCAGGGACTGGGCCTGGATATGAATGCCATCGTCAGCATAGGCCGCCGGCAGTGCGGCGCTGACGGCCAGCGCCAGGGCGAGGGGTGCCCAGCGGGATGATTTATTGTTTTTCATGGCGAGTTTTTTCACGTCGAACGTAGTCCTGTGATCGCAAGAGAGTGCGGCTGTTAATGCAAACCAGTTGCAGTTGCACAAGAAGACGAAGAACTCGAAAAAAACCTGAATCTATCGCGAAATTATTTCCTGGCTACCGTCCGGCAAGGTGCGCAAGGCCACCGGAAGAATGTGCGGCAAGGCCTTGAGCAAGGCGTCGGTGTCGGTGGATTTGAACACGCTGGTCAAGCGCAGGTTGCTCACCGCGGGCGCGCTGACCCGCAAAGGTTGCTCGCGGTAACGTGAGACCTCCCGAGCCACTTCGCCGAGAGTGGCGTTGTTGAACACCAGCTTGCCGGTGCGCCAGGCCGTGATCTCTTCAGGGTTGACGGCGTAGGCAGCCGCCACCTGGCCCCGGGTATCCACATGGGTGCCCCGGCCGGCCGTGAGCATCACGATGTCATCGGATGAGCGCCCTTGCACTTTGACCGTACCGGCCTCGACCACCACGCGGGTCTGGTCGTCATCGCGGCGCACGTCGAAACGCGTACCGGTGACCGTCACCTGCCCTGCCCCGGCGTCCACCACGAAGGGCCGGCTGGTGTCGTGCTCGACGCTGAACATGGCCTCGCCCTGCTTGAGCTCGATGCCGCGCTGGCCTTTTACATAGTGCACGGCCACCACGCTGCGGCTGTTCAAGTCCATCAGCGAGCCGTCGGGCAATGCCACCTGCCGGTGCTCCCCCAATGCAGTGCGGAACTCGGCGTTATACGTCGCCGGATGATCCAGGCCACTGAACAACCCCAGGCCCAGGGCCACCGCCAGCACACTTGCAGCCACTGCATAACGCAGCACGGGCCGGCGCTTCGCACGCGGCTGCGGGGCGTCGCACAACGCCTGCAAGCGCGCCTTGGGCACCAGGTCGGTGGCACTCCACAAACCTTGCAGCACATCAAATTCGTACTGGTGCTCGGCATGCTCTGCACGCCAGGCATCAAAACGCTCGCGTTCTTCTGCGCTCAATGGGCTGTCCTGCACACGCACAAACCATTGCGCCGCCTCGTCGCGGGCCGTCGCGCTGCCGCAGGCACACTCACGGGTATCCATCATGGAAGATCCTGTTTCATAGCGGGCATTGGTCATGGTGCCATCGCATCCAGGCGGTCACGTAGATGCCGCAGGGTGCGGATCATATACTTTTCCACCATGTTTTTAGACAGGCCCAGGCGTTCGGCGATTTCCTGCTGGGTCAGGCCCTCGATTTTCTGCCAGATAAAAATCTTGCGGCAATTGAGCGGCAGCTCGGCCAGGGCTCGCTCGATGGAATCCGCCAGCTGGATCGCGTGCATGAAATGCTCCGGGTCGCCACTGTGGGGCGAACTCTGGTCAAAGGCTTCCAGGGCCATCGCCTCCCGCCGGTCCTCGCGGCGATAGGCGTCAACGGCGATATTGCGCGCCGTTTGATGCAGATAGGCGCGAGGTTGCTCAACCCTGGTGGCGCTGGACTCAAGCACCCGCACAAAAGTGTCGTGGGCCAGGTCCTCGGCCTGCTGACGGTTTCTCAGGCGGCGCGTCCAGGTCCCGATCAACTCTTCGTAGTGCTCGAAAAAGCCTGTTCTGCGGGGCGGCTGAGGAGTCATCTGGGTGCACTGGGGGGGCGGGGCGTGAATAGTAATGCTTCCTATTAAGTGGAGCAATTGCTTCCCGTCGTCCTCTTTCCTTGACCCTTGTACATCCCGCCCAATCCCGGCAGCATTCGCCCGTGACTTTCACGGACGAGCACCTTATGACCCTGCCTTTTTTCGCCCCCTTTCTCCTCACCACCGAGCGCCTGGGCCTGCGCCCTCCCCATCAGGATGATTGGCGCGCGCTGTTTGCCATCTGGTCCGATCCCGAAGCCATGCGCTACTTTTCCTTTCCCACCATGACCCGCGCCGAGCAAGCCGTTGAACGCTTCGGCCAATTGATGGAGGCATCGATTGCCGGTGAAGACCTGGTGTGCATGGTGGAGTTGCTGGCCACCGGCGAGGTGATCGGCAGTTGCGACCTGTTCAATGTCGACGAGCAATACCGCCGCGCTGAAATCGGCTTTACCCTGGGCCGCCAGCATTGGGGCAAGGGCTACATGAGCGAAGCCGCCCGCGCCGTGATCGACCATGGGTTCAACACCGCCGGGCTGCGCCGCCTTGAAGCCGACATTGACCCACGCAACCTGGGCTCCGCGAAGCTGCTTGAGCGCCTGGGTTTCGTCCGCGAAGGCTTGCTGCGCGAGCGCTGGGTGGTCGGCGACGAGATCTCGGACAGCGCGCTGTATGGCCTGCTCAAGCGTGACCGTCCTGCCTGACCCACAACGGGCGCCCCTTCTTCAGGCCGACGATCAGGGCCAAGAGGATCAAGCCCATGGCCTGCCACTGCGAAACCCCGGGGCGCTCACCCAGGATCAGCATTGAGCTGACGATGCCGAACACCGGGATCAGCAGTGACAGGGGCGCCACCCGGGAAACCGGGTACTCGCGCAACAGCAGGTTCCAGCCCCAGTAACAAAAGTGCGTCGCGCCATACACCTGAAACGCCAGCGAGAACAACGCCACGCCGTTCAGTTGAGCAGGCAAAGCGATAAAGGCTTGCGAGCCATCCAGCAGCCACGTCAACAGCACCAGCGGCAACGGCGCAAACAGGCTGGCCCAGACTACGAAGGCAAAGATCTCCCGCACCCCGGAGACCTTGATGATGATATTGCCGATGCTCCAGGCCAACGCGCTGAACAGCACCAAGGCAAACCCCAGCATCGTGGCCGCGCCCTGCACACTCAACAGCATGCCCACCAGGCCCATGGCCGCCAGCGCCACGCTGATCAATTGCGGCACGGACAGGCTTTCACGAAACAGCAGCACGCCCCAGCCCATGGTGAAAAATGCGCTGAACTGGATCAGCAACGACGCGCTGCCGGGCGGCACGCCCATGGCGATCCCGAGGTTGATCAAGGCCCACATCGCCACCCCGAATATCAAGCCATAGGCCGCCAGCCACTTCACCGCGACCTGGGGCCGGCGCACCAGAAACACCCAGGGCAACGCCGCCAGGGTGAACCGCAGGGCCGTCAGCAACAGCGGGTTGATCTCGGCCAGGCCGAGTTTGGTAATGGGGAAATTGAGTCCCCACACAGCCGTCACCAGGACGGCCAGTAACAGGTGTTTTTGCTTCATCGTGACGGGTCCATTGACTCGGTGGCACGACAGGAGGCCGTGCATCCGATAGATTTTTTCGTAAACCGCGATGGCCCGCCTGCGATTGTGGGTCAATAAAGGCTAGAATCAGGCCATGCCCGATATTCATCCCTACGAAAACACCCCGCGCGACGTGGTCGTGACCGCCATCGACTATGCCGACGGCGAGCTGTTCCCCGCCCACGCGCACCCGCGAGGCCAGTTGGCCTATACCAGCCAGGGTGTCATTACCGTCTACAGCGCCACCGGTAACTGGGTGGTGCCGCCTCGCCGCGCGATCTGGGTGCCGCCGCATGTGTCCCACGCCATGCTGATGCGCGGGCCGGTGACGATGCTCAACACCTACATTCGCCCGCAGGCGGCGCGGCGGCTGGAGTTGCCGCAACAGTGCCAGGTGCTGGATGTGTCGCCGCTGCTTGGGCAGTTGCTGGAGAAGGCCGTCGAGGTACCTGCGCGTTACGCGATGGGTGGCCGCGACAGCTATTTGATGGGCTTGCTGCTGCACGAGATCGCCCGGATGCCGGTGCTACCGCTGTGTGCGCCGTTGCCGGCCGAGCCTCGATTGGCGAAGACCTGCGAAGAGTTTCTGGCTGGGCCTTCGTTGGAGGTCAGCATTGATGCCATGGCCTTCGGCGCGGGGATGAGCCGCCGGACGTTTACCCGGCAGTTTCGTCAAGCCACGGGTATCAGTTACCTGCAGTGGCGCCAGCAAGCCTGCCTGCTGGCGGGGATTGTGCGGCTGGGCAATGGGGAACCGGTGACCAGGGTGGCGCTGGATTTGGGGTATAGCAGCCCGAGTGCGTTTGCGACGGTGTTCAAGCGTGTGTTGGGTGAGGTGCCGAGTCGTTATTTCAGCAACGAGTTGCGACGCTGATTGAGACCGGTGGGGGGATTTGTGGATGGATTGGTCCGGGGTATTTACCCGTTGCTGCGGTAACGGCGTCAATGACTTTACCGACGCGGTACTACGGGAAAAAATCCGCTTCAGGTAATCTGTCTGTCACCTTGATTGACAGATCAGACGGTTTTGGAGCGCCTCATGCAACGCATTGGTTTCATCACCTTTTCCGGTTTCGGCGTCATGAGTTTCTCTGCACTGTCAGTTTTCGAGAGTGCCAATAATGCATTGGGTAAAACCCATTACGACGTACGTCTGATCTCGGAGCACGGCGGGCCGGTACGCAGTTCACTCGGCGTGGTGGTGCAGACTGAAGCCTTCGGCAAGACTGCATTCGACACGGTGATCATCGGTGGCGGCAATGACCGCGAATTCACGCCCGGCTTGCTGGATTACCTGCGTCAGGCTGCCAGAAATAGCCGACGCCTGGCCGCCACCTGCTCCGGAACCTTCTTCCTGGCCCAAGCAGGTTTGCTTGACGGTATGCGAGCGACCACCCACTGGTTTTTCGCGGCAGAATTCCGCAAACGCTACCCCAAGGTGCGGCTGGAAGAGGAGCGTTTGTTTATCGTCGACGGTTCGCTATGGACAAGCGCCGGCATGACCGCTGGCATCGACCAAGCCCTGGCGATGGTCGAAGCCGATCTTGGCGCGACGGTAGCGCGGGCGGTATCGAAAACCTTCATCCTGCAAAACCGCCGTGCCGGGGGGCAGCCACAGTCCTCGGCACTGCTGGACATGGAACAGAAGACCGACCGTATCCAGACTGCCATAGCCTATGCGCGCAATAACCTGCATCGCAGCCTGAGCCTCGACGAACTGGCCGAAGCAGCCCATTTAAGCCTGCGCCAATTCAGCAGGGCGTTTCGAGCACAGACCGGCGTATCCCCAGCCAAAGCCATTGAAAAGCTGCGGATCGAAACAGCCTTGGTGCTGATCCAGGACGGCCGTCATCCTATCGAAGGCATTGCCCGCCAGACCGGCTTTGGCGACAGCGAACGCATGCGAAGGGCATTTATCCGCGAATTCGGCAAACCGCCGCAGGTGATGCGGCGCACGGCAAGAAGCCGGTCGGAAACGGCGGCATCGGGAATGTCCAGAAACGAGGGTTAAATGGCCTTTGCTTCGCCCTGCCCGAGCCTAGGCTAAACCTCAGGTCACTCAACCCGATTCCCGAGGAACTCCATGAAACCTTATGCCCTGGCCTTCGGCGCCTTGCTCAGCCTGCTTAGCGCCACCACAAGCTTCGCCGCAGCCAAAGAGGATGACGCTCGCGCCTTCTTCACCCGGTTTGTCGCCGCTCAAAACGCCCACGACCTCACCCAGATCAAGGCAATGCTCTGGGACTCGCCAAAAATGCTCTGGTACGCCCGAGGTGGCGAAAACTGGGGGCCGGATGCGGTGGTCAGCAAGCTCAAGGTGTACTACCAGGGCGCCTGGCAACTTAAGCCCGACATGAGCCACTTCAGCGTGGTGCTGGTGGCCGATAACGTTGCGCAACTGATGGTGCCGATCACCTTCACCCGTAGCCACGCCGGTGAAACACCTACCGACAGCACCTTCCTGATCAGCCAGACGCTGGTCATGGGCAAGGATGGCTGGCGTGTAGCGAGCATCATGCCGATCGCCGATACCAACTTCAAATAAGCCGATGTCCGAAAACGAGACCTTGGCGCAAACGCTTACGCGTCTTAGCGTTGCGTCATCAATTTGATAGTCCTGGATGGCCGGTACCTATATGACGAATAGGTACCCGCGCCACCCCACACACTCACACCAACCGCTTGATCTGCTTATGCCGCCAAACCAACCGGTAATACGCCGTCTGCAACCCCAACATCGCCAGATACGTCACCGGAAACGCCATCCACACCCCTTCCAGCCCAAACCGCGCATTCAGCAGATACGCCACCGGCAACTCCACCCCCAACACGCAAACGATCGAGATCCCCACCGGCACCAGCACCACCCCGCTGGCCCGCATGATCCCGCCCACCACGGCCTGAAAACCGAACACCAGGATGCTCCAGAGCATGATATGCAGCAGGTGCTCGGCCTTGACCCGCGCATCCACGTCGGTAATGAACAACCCCAACAGCCAGTGCGACAACACATACCCCAGCACTATCAACCCACCCGTCAGGCACAGGTTGATCAAAATCCCCGTACGCAGGATCGGCCCGATCCGCTCCAGGCGCCCCGCCCCGATCGCCTGCGCCCCCAGAATCGACGCGGTGATCGCAATCGACAATGCCGGAAACTGCACATAGTTGACGATCTGCGTCACCGCCCCATACGCCGCCGTCGCCTGGGAACCATGGCTGTTGACCAGCGCCAGAATCACCAGCTCCGACAACGACAGCACCACCATCTGCAACCCCGTAGGCAACCCGATACGCAGGACCTTGCCCAGGATCACCCGATCCAGCCGCAGCGCCGCCATCAACTGGCGATCCGGCGCCATCACGTGGTTTTTATGGCGCAGGCGCAGCACCAGGAACGTCATCGCCAGGGCATTCCCCACCAACCCCGCCACCACCGCGCTCTGGATACCCATCGGCGGCAGGCCCAGCCAACCCTTGATCAGCGCAGGGGTCAGCACCAGGCCCACGGTGGTCGACACCATCAGCGCCAATAAGGGCGACACCGTGTCACTCACGCCCCGCAGCAGTTGGGTGAACAGGATGAACACCAGCAACAGCGGCATGATCAGCATCATCATCTGCGCATAACCCACCGCGTCATCCAGCACATCCACCGGTGTGCCCAGGGCCTGCATTGCCGGGCGCGCAAACACGCTGCCCAGCACCGCCGCGATCACCCCGATCAGGGCGCCGAGGGTCAGGGTGGCGCCGGTGATCGACTTGACCATCGAGGTTTCCTGCGCGCCCCACGCCTGGCCGATCAGCACCGAAGCGCCCGCCCCCAGGCCGATCACCAGGGCGATAAAGAAAAACACGATGGGGAACATCCCCGACACCGCCGCCAACGCCTGGGTGCCGAGCATCTGCCCGACATAGATCCCGTTCAGCGTGCCGGAAAAGCTCTGGAGGAAATTGGACAGCACCATGGGTGCCAGAAAGATCAGGTAGATCTGCCACAACGGTCGTTGCTGGGTGACTTCCATGAAGGTTCGGATCTCAATGCAATTAGGCAGGGAAAGCGTTGCGTGACAACCAGGCCAGGTACAACTTCACATCCACCGGCCAGTGCGCAATCTTGTTGGAAAATTCCGCGCCGTCCTGGGCAAACAACGCCCGCGAGGCTTCTTCAAAACCTGGCAGGTCGCCGCCGATGGCGCTCATGAAACGATAGCTGGACTCCTTCGCCTGGCGCCGCTCATCGTGCTCGGCATGGGCGTTGCGCGCTTCGTCCACCAACCGGCGCAAGGCCGCCGAGGCGCCGCCGCGTTGTTGTCCCAGCCACTCCCAGTGCCTCGGCAGCAAGGTCACTTCACGGGCGACCACCCCCAGCTTCGGACGGCCTACAGTAGGTAACGCCGGCACGTCGGCCTCCGTCACCGCGAGGGTCGGTTGCTGCGGTGCGTAACCGGCGGGCCAGGGATAGTCGACTTGAACACCGCTGGCGTCATCAAACACCAGCAAGCTGCCCGTCGACAGGTCGAGGTTTTTCAGGTTTTTGGCGACGTCGGCATAAGAGCCGGCGGCCACGCGTTGGTGGCCAAGGAAAGCGGTGCAGTGTGATGCGCTCATGACTTTTACCCGGAATATATTGTTTTACCCGGGTTATATTAGCTTGGAATTTATTTGTTGCAAGCCGCTTGTTGCGAAACCACCAAACGATCACTGTCGACAGTCGCGCCCATGGGGCCCACACCTGGGTCGCGCAATACGCATTCGGCAATCGCCGGCTCAAGTTCCACCCGCAATCGGCGGCCCAAGGCACGGGCACCAAAGCGTACATCATGGTCGCGGCACAACCACACCCGTGCCGACTCATCCAGCACCAGTGACCGCTGCTGCGTCGCCAGGCGTTGATTGAGTTTGCCGAGTTCCACCTCAAGCAGCGCTTCAAGCCATTGATGGTCGATGGGCTCGAACATCAGGATACGGTCGATGCGATTGAGAAACTCCGGCTCGAAGTGACTGTGCAAGGCGTCCTCCAACACCGCCGCCTCCCCGCGTCTCAACCAGCGCAACGGGGTAAATCGCTGTCGATGGCGACGCGCCTGTTGTGCACCGATATTGCTGGTCATGAAGATCAGGCTGTTGCGAAAGTCCAGCGTACGAGCGCCGCCCGCCAGCGTCAGCTGGCCGTTTTCAAGGATGCCCAGCAGGCTGCGCACCACTTCCTGGCTGGCTTTCTCCAACTCGTCGAACAGCACGATACCAGGGCGGCTGTAGCTACCCTGGATCAGTTCGCTGTTGAACAGGCTGATGCCCTCCTTGCTGCCGACATAACCCGGCGGTGCACCGGTGAGTGCGGCGGCATAATGCTCCTGGGCCAGGGTGTGCATGTCGATACGGCAGAACCCGTCGGCACGCCCGTGCAACGCCTGGGCCAGCAGCCGGACGATTTCCGTCTTGCCGACCCCGGTAGGCCCCATGAACAGGTTGACGCTCAACGGCCGCTCACGCTCACCGATATCGGCCTTGACCACCTTGAGCAACCCTTCCATTTGGGCCAGGGCTGCGTCCTGGCCAACGATACGGCTGCGCAGCAAGGCCATGACCTGGGCCGGTTCAAAAGTAAACCGCATGCCTCAACCCGCCGTTTTTTGTTTACCGCCATGGGGCAACTGCCCCACCGGGCATTCGGCGACACCGACGGTGCTGCGGGTGAAGGCCTCGACATTCTCTTGGGCCTTTTGCGCGTCCAGCACCCAGGTGCGATAGAACTCGAATGGGCAATCCGCCACGCCCTTGTCCCCATCGCCCGAGGCATGCATGCCGGTGTAGCCACGGTGCAGCAGCTTGAACAGATGGTTCTGCGACTGGTCGTTGGCCCGCGCATCGCGGATCTGCGACACCGACAGCTGGGCGTACTGAATGCCCATCTCTTCTTCGCCGCACTCGCCCAGGGTACGGCCATCGAAGCCGATGATCGCCGAGTGCCCGAAGTACGAATACACCCCGTCGAACCCCGCCGCATTCGCCACCGCCACGTAGCAGTTATTGGCCCAGGCCATGCTCTTGGACATCTGCACCTGCTGCTCCTTGGCCGGGTACATATAGCCCTGGCAGCGCACGATCAGCTCGGCGCCTTTCATCGCACAGTCACGCCAGATCTCCGGGTAGTTGCCGTCGTCGCAGATGATCAGGCTGACCTTCATGCCCTTGGGCCCGTCGCACACGTAGGTGCGATCGCCCGGGTACCAGCCCTCGATCGGGCACCACGGAATGCACTTGCGATAACGCTGGACGATCTCGCCGAGGTTATTGATCAGCACCAGCGTGTTGTACGGCGCCTTGTACGGGTGCTCCTCGTGGCGTTCACCGGTCAGGGAAAACACGCCCCAGGTATTGGCCTGGCGGCAGGCCGCGGAGAAAATCGCCGTCTCCTCGCCGGGAATACTCGCGGCGGTCGCCATCATCTCGTCGTGGTCGTACATGATCCCCATGGTGCTGTATTCGGGGAACACCACCAGGTCCATGCCGGGCAAACCCTGCTTCATGCCGACAATAATCTCGGCAATCTTCTTCGCGTTATCGATGACCTCGGCCTTGCTGTGCAGGCGCGGCATCTTGTAGTTCACGACAGCAACGCCGACCGTATCCGGGCTGCTGGAAATGTCGCCATGGCGCATTGCAAATCTCCTCGGTCAGTGACTGATCATCCAGGGCCGTGGCCCGGTCCTGGTCTTGAGCCCCAGCGGGTTGGCCTTGCTCGGCACCACCGGCTTGCTGGTGCCACAGCAACTGCAGCCCGCCGGGTGCTTGCGCGCTTCCTGATATTCGCCGACGGTTTGCGGCGCATGGGCGCTGCGCTCGTTACCGGCTATGGCCTTGCGCTGATTGGCCGACAGCGTGGTCAGCGCCGGCGCCGACAGCAGCAACTGCCCGCCCGGGCCGTCGCAATACGGACATTGGCTGGGTTCGTGACGCTGGGCCATGGGCCGCAGCATCGTGAAGGTGCCGCAGGACTCACAGGCATATTCGTAGGTCGGCATGGCTACAGGTCCGGTGCGATGGGCAGGTCAATGCTGCCGTCGAGGAATTGGGTCGGGCCGTTGGCGTTGGGGTTGATGTCGAACTCGAAGATTTCAGTCGGCAGCCACAACGTCGCGCAGGCGTTGGGGATGTCCACCACGCCGCTGATATGCCCCTGCACCGGCGCCGAGCCGAGCAACGCATACCCCTGGGCCGGCGAGTAGCCGAACTTGGTCAGGTAGTTGATCGCATTCAGGCAGGCCTGGCGGTAAGCGACATTGACGTCCAGGTAATGCTGCTGGCCCTGTTCGTCGACGGAGATGCCTTCGAAGATCAGGTAGTTCTTGTAGTTCGGGGTGATCGGGCTTGGCTTGAACACCGGGTTCTTGATCCCGTATTTGGCCATGCCGCCCTTGATCAGCTCGACCTTCATGTGCACCCAGCCGGCCATTTCGATGGCGCCGCAAAAGGTGATTTCGCCGTCGCCCTGGCTGAAGTGCAAGTCGCCCACCGACAGGCCGGCGCCGTTGACGTACACCGGGAAATAGATCTTCGAGCCGCGGGACAAATCCTTGATATCGCAGTTGCCGCCATGCTCACGGGGCGGCACGGTGCGGGCACCGGTGGCGGCGGCATCGTCACGGGCCGAGCCCTTGAGTTTGCCCATGTGCGCGGTGGCGGCCAGCGGGGCGTTGGCCAGGGGTGGGACGCGAGTCGGATTGGTGTCGATCAGCTCCTGCTCGCGACGATTCCAGTCGGCGAGCATCACCGGGTCGGGCAGGCAGCCGATCAGGCCGGGGTGGATCAGGCCCGCAAAATTGACGCCCGGGATGTGCCGGGAACTGGTGAACATACCCTTGAAATCCCAGATGGCTTTTTGCGCGCTGGGGAAGTGATCGGTGAGAAAGCCGCCGCCGTTCTGGCGCGAGAAGAACCCGTTGAAGCCCCACTGGGAGTCGGCCTTGGCGCCGATGTCGAGCAGGTCGACCACCAGCAAGTCGCCGGGTTCGGCGCCGTGTACGCCCACCGGGCCGGAGAGGTAATGCACGGTGGAGAGGTCGACGTCGCGCACGTCGCTGGCGTCGTCGTTGTTCTTGATGGCGCCGGCGGTCCAGTCGTAGGTTTCGAGGATGAAGTCATCGCCGGGTTTGACCCAGCAAGCCATCGGGATGTCCGGGTGCCAACGGTTGTGGATCTGTTCGTTTTCGGTGACGGGTTGGTTGAGGTCGACTTTGATCAGGGTGTCGGTCATCGAGGTGCTCCCGGAGGGTGGGTTGGCTGTCGGGAGCAGTCTCACGGGGATGGGGTTGGGCGGGGAATACGTTGGATGACGTATGCGTCTTTGGGGTTGGGGGGCATATCCGTTTTTTGGGTGATGGCTGATATCGGTTCCGCTCTTACAGCGGCTCACTTTTGAAAAGCGCAAAAGTAAGCAAAACGCTCTTGCCCCACCACTCGGCACCTCGCTTAGGCTCGGTGTGCCCTCACTCCGGCTTTGGACCGTG
>Ga0153921_1000149_pt1 | contig 51174 bp, 46 predicted proteins | sample TSNJ005MetaG_FD_104691 | JGI IMG/M metagenome (GOLD analysis project Ga0153921, IMG submission 104691) | Attine ant fungus gardens microbial communities from New Jersey, USA - TSNJ005 MetaG | ecosystem: Host-associated > Fungi > Mycelium > Unclassified | place: USA: New Jersey, Brendon T. Byrne... | reverse complement strand
GGCCAAGTGTGGCGAAAGTCATGTGTTTACCGTAGGAAAAATTCAGCGCAAGGGCGTAATGCGCGGCAGTTTACCTTATTTCCGGCTTGGGCTTGCGCCACTGGGGCAGGCTGATCAACAGCACCGCGCTGATAATCACCAGCATCGCCAGGGCTTCTTCCAGGCCGATGGTCTCGCCGATGAACACGATCCCCAGCAACACCGCCACCGCCGGGTTGACGTAGGCATAGCTGGTCGCCGCCGCCGGACGCACATGCTTGAGCAGGTACATATAGGCGTTGAAGGCGATGATGGAGCCGAACACGGCCAGGTACGCCAGGGCCAGCCAGCCTTCCAGCGGCGGCATGGCTTGCAGGTGCTCACCGGTGAGCGCGCTGGCGATCAACAGCGTCACGCCGGCCACCAGCATTTCCGCCGCACTGGCCATTGCCCCCGGCGGCAACGGCAGGCGCCGACTCCACACCGAACCGAACGCCCACGACGCCGCGGCAAACAACAATAAAGCCGCGCCCATCGGGCTCGACTGCAACGTGCTGCCCATGTTGAGCATGGCGATACCGATCATCCCCAGGATCACGCCCGCCCATTCCAGGCGGGTATTACGCGCGCCCCAGAAATAACCGCACAGCAAGGTGAACAGCGGCACGGTCGCCACCGCCAGCGCCGCCACACCGGACGAGACGCCGGTGTGCTCGGCCACACTCACCGCGCCATTGCCGAAGGTCAGCAGCAAAATGCCGATCTTGGCAGCTGCTTTCCATTGCTCCCAGGTCGGCGCTGGCGCCCCGCGCCAACGCAAGAAGCCATACATCACCGCCCCCGCCACCAGGAAGCGAATCCCACCCAGCATCAGCGGCGGCCAGAATTCCACGCCGATGCGGATCACCAGGTAGGTGGAGCCCCAAATCACATACAACGCAAAAAAAGCGGCGATCAACGGTAAGGGAAAGCGACTTGGGCCTGGCATTGGGCAGCTCTATGGCAGAAATGAGAGAGGCTTATTCTAAAAAGGCAGGCGCCTAAACATAAGTTACAAAACCTGTTTAATCCGCCAGTACACTTTTCAAAACATGGTTATCAGGGCTATAACCCCTACTTTCGAAAGCCAAGCGCTCCTGGAGCCTTATCATGGACAAATACGACCGCATGCTCCTCAGCGCCCTGCTCGAAGACGGCCGCGCTTCCTACGCGCAACTGGCGCGCACGGTAAATCTCTCCGCCCCCGCCGTCGCCGAACGCGTGGCCAAGCTGGAGGCCAGCGGCGTGATCACCGGGTATCAGGCCAAGGTGGACTTATCCAAAGTCGGCCTGCCGATTCAGTGCGTGATGGAACTGAGACTGACCAACCACGGCAGCCAGAAGGTCTACGACGCCCTGGCCGAAATCCCCGAACTGACCGAATGCCACCGGGTCACGGGCGATCCGTGCGTGATCATGCAGGCAGCGGTGGGCTCGATGCCGGAGTTGGAGAATTTGATCAACCGGGTAGCGAAGTTCGGGTTCAGCAAGACCTCGATCATCTTGTCGAGCGCGATAGAACGGCGGGTGCCGTTGGGGCAGTTGGAGGGCAAAAATGGTGGATAAGCCCAGCAAGGTCTTCAGCCTCAGTCACCCGATCTCCCCGCGTATTCCGCTGTGGCCGGGGGACCCGCCGGTGGCGTTTGAAGACGTCGCGTCACGGGACAAGGACGGCTATTTCCTTCGTCGGTTCAGCATGGGTGAACATAGCGCCACGCATATGAATGCGCCGAACAGTTTTTATGCTGGTGGAATGGGGATTGATGGTTATCGACCCGAAGACTTGGTGCGGCCCGCCGTAGTGATCGATGTGCACGGTAAAACCCAGAGCAATCCAGACTACGAAATCAGCCCACTGGATATTGAAGCATGGGAACGTCAGCACGGGCTTATCGAACCTGGCTCGGTGGTGCTGATGTACACCGGCTGGCAACACCTCTGGAACGACCCGATAGCGTTTTTTGGGCAGGACGCGCAAGGCTCACACTTCCCTGGGATTGGTGAAGCGGCGATTCGGTTTTTGCTCGAACAGCGCCAGATTGCCGGGGTTGGCATTGATACCCACGGGGTTGATCCAGGGCAAAGCACCGCCTTCGCGACAAACCACGCCGTGTTGGCGAGAAACGGGATTGTGCTGGAGTGCCTGACCCACCTCGACCGGCTTCCGGCCAGGGGCGCCACGTTAGTGATAGGTGTACTAGGACTGGAAGGCGGTTCGGGATCACCAGCATCAGTGATGGCGTTTATTCCCTGACTTGCAGGTAGGCCCTACCGACGCCATCGCAGGCAAGCCAGCTCCCACACTAGACCGCATACAGTCCGGGCAACTCGGTCAACTGTGGGAGCTGGGCTTGCCCGCGATGACGTCAGTTGCTTCAACACAGCTGTGAGCGTTGAACAATCAAATCGACCACCTGCTCGATGGTGGTGATGTGATCCCAATCTTTCTGCGTCGCTCGCAAGTTGAATTGCCACTTGATCTGCATGACAAAGCAGGTCAAATCATCATCAATAATCTTGAAGTCATGGATGAAGTCCGTTTGCTCGGTGACCTGACTTCGGTCGATGAAACCGATGATATCGACGAATAGCTGAATCACCTTTTCGCTGATCTCGGCTCTAGTCGGGCTAGCTGCCATTTCTTGCCTCATAGGCGCACTTGCCAATACTGATTAGATCAAAGACAGCCAACCCCGCAGCAACGAAAGGAATGCCCCGTCCAATAATGCCAAATACCCGGACGGTGCCAAACGTCGCTTTCGCCATTCTGGCCACCGTGGGTTGCCTGATCAATGTACGAGGGAAAAAGCGCATTCCGATGAGACTCGCCAGGTTCGTCGTTTTGCTAGAGCCAACATGAACCCAAGTGCCCACGGCAATTTTGTTTATAGGTATGCCGGCGGCGCCAGTGAGAACCGTTGCGGCCGTCAAGCCGTAGTGTTGCTGGGTACATTTCCAGAGTTCGTCAAACGTGGTGCTCGGCACCGAGGAGTCCGCATGAACGGGCTTGAGTAACTGGTAACTGGCGCCATGGGTCCAGCCTGGCGAATGAGGTAAAACCATGACTGCCGGGCAACTTGTCATCGTGTTTCCCAAATGAAACGCCATGCTTGAAGTTGAGCCGAAATCGATGCCGTTGCCTTGGAGCTCAAACTGGCTTCGCCTGATTGCTGTGTGAAGATCGCTTTCCTGCATGACGTAGTCCCTGTACGTAAATGACAGCCGGGATCTTAGGTCGCAGCGAAGGGGTATAGACGGGAGAAGGGAAAATCCAGAATGGTCCGACAGGACAGCAAGGCTAAGCCTACTGACTATTCAGAAAGCAGATAAGCGCCCCCAAAAAGAGCGGTTGTTTCAATGGCCAGCAAGACCACTCTCTTTCATTTGCGCGGCGGATTTGCTGCATTGCGCGGTGGGCTCTGCGCACTCGTCGGGCAAAACGATGGATGTGCAGCAGCGGGCGGTGATGCATTTGGTGGAGATGGCGAAGGGGGTGTTGGATCGGGCGCTGGAGTGTGTGCAGCCTCGATGAACACCGCCCCTCCCACATTTTGAACGGCGTTGTTCTATCAGAACCCGCGATGTTTCTTCAGATGCTCATTGATCTTCGCCGCCGGGACTTTCTGCAAGGTGCACAGCAGGTCGTGGGACAGTTCGCGCAATCCGTGGGTGCGGCGCAGTTCCTGGGCCAGGTGCGCCGTGAGGTTGGCGGCCATTTCCGCATCCGCCAGCGCCCGGTGAGCCTGGCCGGTGTGGGGCAGCTTGGCGAAGGCATTCAAGGTGCCGAGTTTGTGGTTCGGCGCCGACGGCATCAGGCGGCGCGCCAGCAGCAGGGAGCAGGCGAATTTCTGCAGGCGGGTGCGGCGGATCAGGCCCAGTTCGTAATCCCAGAATTTCTGGTCGAACGCAGCGTTGTGCGCCATCAGCGGCGTGGTGCCGACAAATTCATTCACTTCGTTCATCACCCGCTCAGCCGGCGGCGCGCTGCGCAGCATGGCGTTGCTGATGCCGGTGAGCTGTTCGATAAAGCCGGGCACGCGCACGCCAGCGTTCATCAGGCTCTGGTAACGGTCCACGATCTGGCCACGTTCGAGGATGACCACGGCGATTTCCGTGGCCCGGCAGTGGCTGCTCGGGGTGATGCCGGTGGTTTCAAAGTCGATGACCGCTATACGTTCCAAACCTGTTCCAACTCCGTCTAACTATTTATTGAGCCGTAGCGCTTATTTGAGCAGCAATGCGCCTTCGATCGGCACGTAGCGGCTGGCAGCGCGTATCAACGAGTTGGCCGTCAACCCCGGCACGCCATACGCCACGGCTTCGACGCCGTGCTTGTGGATGATGCGGTCGAGCAGCATGTCGAAGTCACCGTCGCCGGAGGCCAGCACGATTTCGTCGACGTGGTCGGCGGCGTCCATGATGTCGATGGTGATGCCCACGTCCCAGTCGCCCTTGGCCGAGCCGTCGCTGCGCTGGATATACGGCTTGAGTTTCACCGTGAAGCCCAGGTTGCGCAGGATCTGCTGGAACTGCTGCTGCTTGCTGTCGCCTCGGTCGATGGCATACGCATAGGCCTCGACGATCTGCCCGCGCGCGCTGATATCAGCCCACAGGGCGGCGTAGTTGAAGTGGCAACCATAGGCCTGGCGGACGGTGTAATAGAGGTTTTGTACATCGGCGAACACTGCAATTTTCTTCACCGCACTTCCTCATGACAGCCAGGCGCCAGCGCCCGGAAAGGGTGCCAGTATGCCAGTCGCGAGAACGTTTCCGGGAAAAATCAGACCGGGGCGACACAGCGCCCCGGTTGAGTGCAGGTCAGACGAAGGAATCGTCGTCGCCAAACGAAGAAGAGTCGTCGGAATAGTCGCTGTCGGCAAAACTGTCCGAGTTGTTGCTGCCCCAGCTGTCGCTGTCATTGCCGGCAAAGCGCTGGTCATCGTTGCCCCAGCCGCCCTGGTCGCTGGCCGGCGCCGGTTGCTCGATGATTTCTTCCACCACCTGCGGCTGCTGGTTGTGGTGGAACAGGCTGCTGATGCCCTCGGCCAGCATTACACCACCGGCCACGCCTGCAGCGGTTTTCAGTGCACCGCCGAGGAAGCCGCTGCCGATCGGGGCCGCAGGCGCCTGTTGCGGTTGCTGGTAGTTCTGCTGGGGCGCGCCATAGTTCTGCTGCGGCGCAGGCTGGCCAAACGCAGGCCTGCCCGGTTCACGCCAGCCACCCGACGACGCCGGGGCGCTCTGGCTTGGCTGCGGGTCGCGGGAACCGCCGCCAAAGATGCTCGACAGGAAGCCGCCGCCGCTTGCAGGGGCTGGCTGCGACGACTTGGCGCGCTCTAGCTCCTCCTGCAATTGCTGGATCTGCTGCGCCTGCTGCTTGTTCTGCGCGTCGAGGCTCTTGAGCGCGTGTTCCTGCACCAGGATCGACTGGGTCATGTAGTACCCGGCGGCCGGTTGGCGAGTCATGTGCTCCTTGATCCGCGCTTCTGCTTGCGCATCGCGGGGGGCTGAGTCCGTTTCGGCTTGCTGCAACCGTGAAAACAGTCCATCGATCAGGGTTTGCTCTTCGCTGTTCATGGCGACCTCGTTAGATTGCCGGTAGAAATCGTGGTCCTGCCTGTGATCAGGCCAGGTGCACTCTAGTTATGGGGCTGTTACCAGTTGTTTCAATGGTCTTTACTCAAGGTTTACGTTTGCGTCCCTGCAACCCTGATCGGTTAAAGTGTCGCCCTTGTTTCCAGGCCTGCGATGAACCTGATGAATCCGTTAGACGTATTGCGCGACTCTTTCCGTTTTACCCGGAACAACCTGGGTGCCATCGTTCAGCTATGCCTGCCGTTGGTCATCCTGGAGGCCCTGCTGCAACAGGTGCTCGACCACACGCTGGGCCCGGATGCTTTCCCCGGCTACAGCGTGGTGGTGGGATTGCTGGTGTACCCGCTGTACACCGGCGCCTTGATCCTGTTTCTCGACGCCCGCACCCGGGGCGAGTCGCCGCGCACCAAGGATGTGTGGGCGATGGCGCTGACCCTGTGGCCGCGCTTCGCCCTGCTGACGGCCATGAGCACCCTGCTGATTCTGCTTGGCCTGTCGCTGTATTTCCTGCCGGGCCTGTGGCTGATGGTGGTGCTGGCGTTTGCCGAGTACCTGCTGGTACTGCGCAGCATGCCGGCGCTGGAGGCGATGAAGGAAAGCTTCCGCCTGACCCGTGGGCATTTCTGGCGGATCCTGGTGTGCCTGTTGTGCGTGATGACACCGCTGTGGCTGCTCAAGGGCGCCAGTGTGGCGGCCTATCCCGAGCCTGCGCCGTTGCTCGGCGTGCTGATCGACAGCGCGCACAGCTTCCTGCAGCTGTTTACCAGTGTGGTGCTGTTTCGTTTATTCATGCTGATCGGTGGCGATGCCGACGCGCGGTGATATGCTCCGTGCCACTCCCGAAACGCTATAAGCCGAGCCGATGACCCGTTTATTGCGCATAACCTTGCTGGGCCTGTTGATCATTGCAGGCCTGCTGACGGCCCTGATCTACAGCCTGACCTGGCGCCCCGAGCCCAAGGAAATCCTGCCCGTGAGCTGTGTTGCGCCGCGTGCGCCGACCCTGTTGCCAGGGCAGGCGCTCAAGGTCATGACCTGGAACGTGCAATACCTGGCCGGCAAGAACTACGTGTTCTGGTACGACACCACCGACGGCAGCGGCCCCGACGACCGCCCCACCGTGGAAGACATGGCCGCCAGCCTCGACGAAGTGGCGCGGGTGATCCGCGACGAACAACCCGACATCCTGCTGCTGCAGGAACTCGACGAAAACGCCAAGCCCTCCCACTACCAGGACCAACTGGCCCTGCTCCAGGAACGCCTGGTCGACCTCTACCCCTGCAGCGCCCAGACCTTCGACTGGAAAGCCGACTTCGTCCCCGACCGGCATATCTTCGGCAGCGTCGGCCGCAAGCTGGCGACCCTGAGCCGCTACCAGATCGAACACGCCGAACGCCTGCAATTGCCGGCGCCGGACGCCAACTTCATCAGCCGTCAGTTCCAGCCCAAGCCGGCCCTGCTGCTGACCTACTTGCCACTGAGTGATGGTGGCCAGCTGGCAGTGCTCAACACCCGCCTGGACGGCGACGCCCCGGGCCGCAGCGCGGTGCAGGCGCAGGTGCAAACCACGGTCAAGTTGCTGGATAAATTCGAAGGTCGCGGCACGCCCTGGTTGATCGGCGGCGATTTCAACCTGCTGCCCCTGGGGCAATTCCTGCGCCTGGACGCCGGGAAGCGTGGGCAATATTCGCCGGACAGCGAGCTGCACCTGCTGTGGGACAAGTACCCGATGATCCCGAGTAACAGCGAATCGAGCGGGATTGACCGTGAGAAATGGCTGACGCACTTCCCGAATGATCCCGGCATCGAAGGCCCGGATCGCACCCTCGATTACCTGTTCTACAGCCCACGGATCAAGCGGGTGCAGGCTAAGGTGCGGCAGGAGGATACCTTGCGTATTTCCAACCATCTGCCGGTGATCGCACGATTCCTGCTGCCTGCCGCGCAGTAACCAATACCTGTAGGAGCCCGGCTTGCCGGCGATGCAGACGACGCGGTGTGTCGGCTGCACCGCAGTCGCAGGCAAGCCGCCTCCCACACTTGATCCCGGTGGTTGCTACTTTCTCGGCTTGATCCTGGCGGTCGCCTCCGCCACCAGCGGGTCATCCGGCCAATAGTGCTTGGGGTAACGGCCCTTCAGATCCTTCTTCACTTCGGCGTAGGTACTGCGCCAGAAGTTCGCCAGATCCTGGGTCACCTGCACCGGCCGCCGTGCCGGGGACAGCAGGTGCAGCTTCACCACTTGGCGCCCGCCGGCAATGCGCGGGGTGTCGGCCAGGCCGAACAATTCCTGCAGGCGCACCGCCAGAATCGGCGGCTGTTCGCTGTAGTCCAAACGCACTGACGAGCCCGACGGCACCTTCACATGTTGCGGCGCCAACTCGTCGAGCCGCTGGGGCAGCGGCCACGGCAACAGGTTATGCAGGAAGCTGGAAATATCCAGGTGGGCGAAATGGCTCAGGCGCGAGACTTTGCCCAGATAGGGCATCAGCCAGTGTTCGAGGCTGGTGAGCAAGGCGGTGTCGCTGATATCCGGCCATTCGCTGGTTTTGCCGGCGTCCAACTGGCGCAGCAGCATCACGCGGGACTGCCATTGGCGCAGTTCAGGCGTCCAGGGCAGCAACTCCAGGCCTTTGCGGCGTACCAGGTTGACCAGCGCCTGGCTGCGGGCGGACTCGTCCAGGCCGGTCAGCGGTTCACGGCTGAGCACCAGTTCGCCGACTTTGCGCTGGCGTTCGGCACGCAATACGCCTTCGCGCTCGTCCCAATCCAGCTGGTCGACAGTGCGCACTTGCTCGGCCAGCACCGTGTCGAACAGTGCCGGATCAAAATCGGCCGCCAGGTAGATACGTTCTTCACGCTGACCCTGGCGACTGCCCAGGTCGGCGATCACCAGCCAGGGCTGTTTCATCAGGCTGTCGGCCTCGGCGAACAAGGCCGCGCGGCCATTGGCCAGGCGATATTCGGCGCCACCGGGGCGACGTTGCTGGGCGACACGGTCCGGGTAGGCCAGCGCCAGCAGGGCACCGAGCCAGCGTGGGTGGTCGGGATCGGCCACCGGCTGGGTGGCCTTGCCTCTCAGATAGCCACGGTATTGCCGCGCCAGTTGCTTGGCCCGCTGCACGCCGCCTTGGGTGCCGCGCGCGCGTTCTTCACCGGACAGCAACGCCAGGCGACTGTGCAAATCCGCGCCAGCGCCGCGCAAAATATCGCGCTCCCCCAAGAGCGCGGCGACCTCACACGCGGTCGCCGCGAGGCCCAGATCCTGGCCGCGCAACAGCAGATGGGCGATACGCGGATGGGCCGGCAGCTCGGCCATTTTCTGGCCATGCGCGGTCAGCGTGTCGTCATTCAAGGCCCCCAGGCGCTGCAGCAAATCCTGGGCCTGGGCATAGGCGGCGGTCGGCGGCACATCGAGCCACACCAGTTGCGTGGGTGTGACACCCCAACGCGCCAGTTGCAGCGCCAGGCCGGCGAGATCGGCGGCGAGAATTTCCGCACTGCCATACGCCGCCAGGCCTTCATGCTGGTCCTCGGACCACAAGCGATAACACACCCCCGGCTCCAGGCGCCCTGCCCGGCCGGCGCGCTGGGTGGCACTGGCGCGGGAGATGCGTTGGGTATCGAGGCGGGTCATGCCGCTGCCAGGGTCGAAACGCGGCACGCGCGCCAAGCCGGCGTCGATCACCACACGTACGCCATTGATGGTCAGGCTGGTCTCGGCGATGTTGGTGGCGAGTACCACTTTGCGTTTGCCGGCGGGGGCCGGGTCGATGGCGGCGCGCTGGGCGTTGAGGTCCAGCTCGCCATGCAGCGGACACAGCAGCACATCGCTGCGGTCGCCCAGGGCGTCAGCCAGTTGTTGATGGACCCGGCGAATCTCCGCCTGCCCCGGCAAGAACACCAGCACACTGCCGGACTCGTCGTGCAGGGCCTCGAGGAGGGTGTTCACCACACGCGGCTCGATGAATTCACCCGGCTGGTACGGCCGGCCCCAGCGCGTCTGCACCGGGAACATACGTCCCTCGCTGCGCAGGATCGGCGCGTCGTTCAGCAGGCTGGCCAGGCGCTCGCCTTCGAGGGTCGCGGACATCAGCAGGATTTTCAGCGGCTGCTCATCACGAAACAGCTCGCGCCCGTTCAGGCTCAGGGCCAGCGCCAGGTCGGCGTCGAGGCTGCGTTCGACCATTTCCCCATAATGTATTTTTTTGTCAATCTAACAAACCCTTCTAGTATAAGCACAAGAAAGATCTATTGGTTATGAATATCAATGACAGTCATCAAATACTCAAGATCACTACCCAACTACCCTCTCCAGTGGGTATCAGCGGAAGCTGAAGAGATAATCGGAGCGAAGATGGTCGATGCAGACGCTTCGGACAGCCAAGCTCTACGCCTGATCGAGTGCGTCGCCCACGTGTCGGAGACACCACTGGGTGCGACCTGCCTGACTGATGGCTCGATTGAAAAGGTTGTTGGATTGCTCGTGGCGGCCCTCAAAGACGGCAGCCTCGTAGAGTTAGGCGCGCAGATACGCCGCAGGTACATCAGAAAATTCACATCGCTACTCGTACCGGATCCGAGCAATGACAGCTCATTCGACTCGGAGCACCTCTCAGACGGGGCTGCAGAAAATTGGGGGAGGATGCTTGCGGCCTGTGCGAAAGACACCCTGCGGTACTGGGGCGGCTGGCCGTTGTTCAGCAGGAAGCGTCACACCAAGTACTTGAATATCCAGCAGGTCTGGATTTCCCATGGCTGCGCCTTCGCACAGCAAGTCTACGGAGCCCTGCACAACTACTACCTAAAACAGGCAAGGCCCGCCATCGCGGTTCACAACAGAGTCCTCAATCACATTGCCCTGAACCAAGACAAATGGCCGGTAGAAGCGTTTCAAGACCCCGACCGGGTGAGCGAGCTTTTCACGGACGTGATGAACGACTCGTTCCTGGACATGTATGACCGTGATCGTGATACCGACGCGTACGCCCGCATCTGGAACACCAGCATGTTGTGCTTTGAACAGTCGCTAATCGCCCGAGACATCTGGGCGGCCCCCTACGATGGCTTACCAAGAGCCCCGGTGAACGGAAGCGACACTCGCCATTGGCACCGCGTAGGCAAAGACGGCGGCGAGTTCATTGGCAAAACGATCACTCGTGTTCCCGTCGAGGTCACCGATGAGCAAGCCATGAAAATCTTGTTCGAGGACGTCCAGTCTGACCTGAAAATCGTGTTGGACTGGGCGCAAGACAGGGCCCATAACCTAAGAGAGCGTGCTGTGCTTCGTAGGTATATCGGGACAAGATCAGACACCAATACGGTGCTGGCCGATCACAGCCCTGGATACATCTCAGAGTGTCGGACATTTGAAACCGACGGTTTCAACAGCGACACTAATTACATCAATGCCACATATGGCAAGTTTCTGAAGGCAGAGCTGTCCTGCAACTTTGGCCTTCCCATCAGCCATAGCCTCTTCCCCTTTCAGTTACTACTTGTTAATCAGCAACCTGCAATAACACCGACATTTCTTTATGACCTGCGATTGTTCAAACCGAACGGAGACCCATATGGTTTCAGGCGTATTGACGGCGTGTATTATTTAACTGGCCGAAAAGATCGTCTAGGGCCTAAGAAAGCAGAGCAAACTCTAGAACTAACTACTGCGGCTGCCAAACTTGTCATGCAGGTGATCAGGATCACTCAGCCGCTACGTGACCGGCTAAAAAAAGATGGCAATGACGCTTGGCGATATTTGTTCCTTACCTGCGGCACGGCGATGGAGTACCCGAAAAAATCATCCCCCACCCAGCTCAACAAGGTGACCCTCGCAACATCTACAGGGCAAAAATTCCTCTCGCAATTCTCATATTTCACTGCCAAACGGGGCGAGGAGCTTGTCAATTTCTTGTGCAGGGTTAGCTTGGCCAGTGTACGGGCCACAGTTGGCTTAAATGTCTACATCGAAACGGGCAGTATTTCAAAAATGGCGAAAGCCCTTGGCCACACATCTCGTACGGTGACACTGGGCCATTATCTTCCAAAGGCGATTCTTGACTTCTTTGAAGTCCGGTGGGTGCGCATATTCCAACGAAACATGGTATGCCTGGCAATGGAGGATAGCCCGTACCTCTTCCAGGCCAGCCATTTTAAAAATATGGAAGAGCTCGACACATTCCTGAAGAATCACGCGCTGAGCGAAATCCCTTATCACATGAAAGATCCCGAAAGGAATGAATCGGCGAAGACGATCCCCGATACCGTTTACGTTCATGTCAGCGTCGGCGTTCTCACTATCCTGTTGTCCCTAGAAAAGGCTGTCGAACGAGCAAGGAAAGATACCGCTACAGCGTTACAGACCATCAGCGGTTACGCTGCGTACTGGACTCGGTTTTGCACAGCGCTTGTGAATGACATCAACAAAAGTCATGACCGAGTGCTAAAGGGTTACTTGGAGACTGCACGCACGCATGCAAACGCTGACTTGGCTGAAGAGTTTATTTATGAAGCCGCATAGGGAAATCCCAGAGAAGCTCTCATTCCTGAAGACGTTGAAGAAGCCTTCCTCTGAAGGCTATCGAAAAGCCCCTTGGCTGCTGAATGACTTCAGTCAAAACATTTGGCATGTAAATTTTGAATACAAGGAACCTAAACACCTTAACTGGTGCGTGGAGTTATATGATGGATCAGTGCTAACTGAGCCGAAAAATGAGCGACTTCTGACTAGCTTCAAGCACTTCGTGATTATAGCCACGAGCAATCATGGCTATTATGACGCACACACCAACGGCCTTAAAACCCAAGTGCGCAGCTACGGCATCGCTCTGAAGATAATCGATCATCTTCTGCTCCACGCCGAGGCCTATGGCCTGTTAATAACAGGCCTGGCTGGGCTTAGTGACCAGAATCTCACGGGAATGCTGAATCAGTTTGCTCAGAGTAGCTCGTCTGCAGAGTCGGTATATGAATGGCCTGAACGTCTCGCCTCATTTTTGCTAAAACTTCGCTCGGATACCTCCGATAGTGCGATCAACCAAATGCTCGCATCCTACCCTCACCTTTCGGTGGTCACCGAGCAGCAAATTGAACTGAGCCCCCTTCCAATTCCGATGGATGAAGTACCTGCAATCCGAGCCAGTTTAATTCTCAATGGTTATGTATCTAGTTGGCCACCAGAGGCGAAAGTCTCATTCGTCAACATACCAAAAATCAGCCATCACATTTTATCATCAACTGTGAAAGCAAAGGATGTTCGAAAACCTATTTATCCGATTTTAGATATAGATAACGGTGACTTCTACCGTACAGAATACGAGGCAATGCCGGTATCCACGACCGAAGGCAGCAAAATGACCGACAGCATTTTTTTGGCGTATCGGAAAGTGCTGTACTCCATGGGTACACTTCACAAGCTCGGGGCCGATGCACCGTCACCTAAAAGCTTACAAGCAGTCCAGAAGTTCGTTGCTCACGATAGCAAGGTTGGAGGGTCTTTTCGTACATCCCCTTCAGAGGTGGTGCTAAGCAGCGTTAAAAACGCCATCGAATTCCATTATAAATATGGCAGTGACATTGTCTTGTTGATGAGCAGACTGCTTAAAAAATGCCAATCGGAAAACGTGACTCTCAACAAGATCACCGACAAAGATGTCATGAGCCTCTGCCCCGAGTCACTGATGGCGCTGGGGGTAAAAAAGCTGGGTATCACCGCGCTAAACGTTGGCTCCCCCTATGGCCCCGCCTCCGCCGACCGTAAGGGGGGTCGAACAAACTACTACAAAAAGCTCAGGGCAAATGTTGGCTTCCTGGAGCTATTCGGCGTCTATGTGGGCTGCGTACAAATCGTCACCGGGGCAATGACCGCTCGGCGGCTTGGGGAGTTGACCGACCTCCCAGCCAAAGGGAGCTTGGACAAAAGTCGGCAGTGGTTGAAGTTTTGGCTGCGCAAAAGCAGTCGAGGAATGATGGGGCGGCGCAAAAGCATCATGCGCCCCATTGAACCCGTGGCTGCGGAGATGATTGGCAATCTCGAAGCATATCATCAGACGCTTCTTGAGACTGGCTTCACCGATGAAGACCTGCCGCTGTTTGCGTCTCCCACGTTGACTGCAAAGGGCACGATCAGCTCCGGAGTGTCCGTCTACCTGAGAAACCTTGATCTGTTCTGTGACTACTTTGAGACGGCCCTTTGTGACGGCAAACGCTACTACCTGCGTCAACACCAACTCCGTCGGTTCTTCGCCATGTTGTTCTTTCACTGCGCCCAAGATGGCGATGAGTCGACAATCCGGTGGATGCTGGGGCATGTTGACCTTGAACACCTGTGGCACTATATCAACGAAAATATTGATGGCACGATTCTGGCCGGCGCCAAGGCGCACCACCTCGCACAACAGATCTATACAAAAGGCGAAGAGGGTTACACAGACCTCATGGATCTGATCAATGAAACCTACGGCACGCAGACCTATGTCAAAGGTGACGCGGCGAAGCTGGAAGAGCGCATCGAGAAGTTGGTGAACAACGGCTTAGTCGATGCTGAACCTGAGTTCATTTTGCAACTAGGTGGCACCAAATTGAGAATTGTGACGACAGTCCGGAGAAACATTCATGAACAGGACTGAGAAGTACAGGGCCGAGGGCCAGGCCGCAATCAATTCACTCAGGGAATTCTTGTATTACGTTATTTCCAATCCTGGCGAATTCAACGCCCGTGCAGACCTTGTTAAGGCCCTTGGGAGCCAAGGGGGCATGGTGTCGCTCAACTACCAGATCGACACTGAAAAGGGATCGATTAAGCTCGTTCCAATGTCACTCAACACCGCTAAAAAACATGCATCTACTTGTCTGCCTCAGGGCTTTGAAACGCTTGAAAAGCTTCGAGCTGATGCCCTTTCAACACTGTCAGCTTGGGCTGCCGCTCCTGCAAAGAAATTGACCAAAGAGGGTTTGAAGAGACAAAAAACAAACCTTGAATCTGAAGTTGAATCGCTGATAAATTCAAACTTTGTCCTTTTGCAGTGCGTCTCAATAGCCATGGGTGCTCTCGAATCTGTTCGAACAGAACGAGATGGGCAACAACGAGAAAAAATAATCCTTGATACGAGTGCAACATTGAAAGCAGCACTCAGCATAAACAATCCACCTTTTAACTCCCCCGTATCCGACACTAACGTGACCCCAATAGGAAAAGGGAGGGCAAAGAAATGAGCGCAGACTCGATTAAGACTCGAAGGGTTGTCAAAAAAGTTACGCTCTTCAGCCACTACTCCCTGAACCGTCTTGCCGTCAAGGAAGCTGATAATCTCACATTTCTCTACTGGCCCAACGGCAAGCCCTGCCACCTCGCTAATCTCTACATGATCTCGCTACGAAATCGCGTCAGCATGGGCCGCAGAAGTGGACTGGCGCGTCGAGGTAAAGGAGGTGGTACAATAGGTGGGTATGCACACAAAATAAATAGATTACTGAAATTTGCTTTTGACCTAGGAATCGATCTGACTGATTTAAATGACGGGCTGTTTAGCGACTTCATAGAAGATCTTAGATCAGAAAAAAGCAAAAGATATACCTCTGAACTCGCCAGGAACGAAAATACTCTTCACGACATAGGCAGCGCGTGCCTTTATTTTCTTGAATTTATAGGCTCACTATTTGAAAATGACAGATTCGTCGCAAAAAATGGGATTATCAAAGCCTACCAAGAAAAGGTCAAAAATCCCGCAGGATACGACACATTTGTCTGGCGACATCATTCTTTCAGTTCTGGCGAGGCAGGTGAGAAACGTAAACCTATAGATCAGCGCACAGTGAAAGATTTACGTGAAACAGCAAACAAACTTCCAACATCCGATCATATTGCTGCGCGAACGCAACTTATACTATCGATGCTTGAGAACCTCGGGTGCCGTAGAGCTGAATTAGCGGAGGTATTAGTAGAAAGCGTTCTAGAAGCCATGGCAATGAAATTTCCCAGCCTGAAAATGATCACACTCAAGCGAGGCAGGCCGCATATTAGAACAGTGCCCGTCACTCGCATGCTATTGAATGAAGTATACAACTATATTGAGCTGTATAGGATAGATGTCATTGACAGGTGTCTAAAGGGAAAAGATCACGGCTTTCTTCTGGTTGCCGAGACCACTGGACAGCCCTACAGCCCGGATAGCATCACCAATGAAATCCGTTTACTTAGGAAAAAGGCCAATATAAGCGAGCCAGCCACTGCTCACCTGTTCAGACACGCCTTCATTACAAATCTATTTGTGCTGATGATCGAGAGGCACCGTTTCAAAGATGAGGGCAGCTTCAAGAACCAATTCATAAGCGACACCTTCTTCAAACATCAAATCCTTCAATTGACGGGGCAAAAGACTCTCGCGTCATTAGACACGTACATCAATATAGCCTTCGCACGTGTCAATAACTACACAGCATCCGTATCTGCTGCTGATCTGCTGAGAATCCATAGACAATTCGATGATTATTTTGATCGTCTGCTTTCAGACTACACCGATGGCCGAATGTCCAAAGAAAAGTTCTACAGCGCATTGGCCAAGCTCAGATCCGCACGCGACTCCGACTACGAGGGTGCAGAAGAACTGGAGACCAGGTTCAGAGATGGCACTTCCGGCACGCTATTCCCAGGGTAGTAGCGTGACCCACCATCCCCGTCGAACTCATGCCGTCACCCAGCCTGAAACATCAGAGGGCCTTTCTAAGGTCTAAAGCTGCCTGAACAGAACCCTCTGCGGCGACCTGAATAGCATGGTAAATGTCCTCGGAACGTGGTCATACCAGCGTAAGCGTTCGGCCAATCCACCTTGCCTAGAGGAGGCCAATGCCTCCCTTACAAGCAACCAAGTATTTTGACGTAAGCGGCACAGTAGAGGTCTCGATATTCCAATCGATAGGATCTTCACTACGAAGCCTACTAGGCATAGCGCGTGGGGTTTGGGTTAGGCCTCTAAAAGGCTAGAACTGGTGCCCACTTAAATTTTTAAGTGCACACCATGTCTTGGCTTTGCGGGGCTGGGTAGATGACTTGGCCGGACGCATACAAAAGGTCGTGCTTTGGTCAGCGGTTGATACGACTTCGAGGGTATCCCGTGGCTGGCTGTGATTATTAGCCAGTGTGCCGCATAGGCCAGGCGTAAGTTTTCTATGCTTAAGCTTCTGCTTTAAGGTGTTCCAAGATGAATCTCAGCCTCCGCAGCAGTTCGTCATAGGTCACGATGTCTGCAATGTGCTTGTAGTGACGACGAGTTACTTCGAGATCACGCAGTTGCGCGTTCGTAAGACCTTTCTCCCGTCCCATGATGATCACACCACAAGGATTCGTGATCTTGATCTGAAAATTTGGCGGCAGCATGTCACCCAATTGCTTGCGCAATGCAGCCTCGCCCTTCAAGCCCCAACGGTTAAGATGGCGAAGATATTTCTCGATCTGCATCACCGTACCAGAGAGTTCTCGCGTGGCAATGTGATTGTCCCGGTAGGTCGTCGAGGTTACGAGCCCCTTGGCCAACGGACGCTTGATTTCAATTACATCGATGTTTCCAGATGCGTCGACCAGCAGAAAATCTAGAAATCGTTTGGTGTCACTATCGGTATCTGGAATCTGAACTTCCGGAAAGGCCGCGATATATTTCGGGTTCAGTAGGCATACAATCTGAAGGATTTCTTCTTGCCATGCTGCTTCAGAATATCCATCTTCACTATCGAGCATTTTTTGTAGTTGCTCTAGAAGAAACTCATATTTTGCGATCTCCGCCTGGCGCACTGGCTTAAGCAGATCCTTCCCCCTGGCTAGCACACGCTTATTTACGTAAGCATTGAGCTTGGCTTCCGCGTCTACCTTGGCGTCCGAATACTCTCTAACGACCGCGCTAACTCTCGCCTGCACATACCGTCGTACCTCGTAAGGGGTGGGAAATTGGTCTATGAGCTTCTTGTACTCAGAAAAAGGGATAGCGTCTGGCTCGCTACCACCGATGACAATGCGGCTGGGTTTAAGCTCAGCAATCACTGCCAATATAGAGACCGGACGATCAGTGCTGAACCAACGCCATGTCAAAGGGGCATCTTTCGAGAGAAGAACCGGTATTTCGATACCTAAAACTGCGGGATCGAGACGGAAATACTCACCATCGCTGCTGCCAATCTTGAATGCCAGCCATGGGTCGTCGAAATCGTCCAGCTCACCTAAGCCTGCATCAAGGAAAGCACCTTCTTCGAATGGTTGCTGATCGTGCGCGACGAGGTGTTCATCAAAGAGATGGAAGGTGCCCTTGATCACAAGCTCGCCCTTTGCCTCAAGCTTTCTCAGCACCCAGTCTGCTCCGTCACGGGGGCGGTACACCAGGATTAGTTGATCTCCATCATCTTCGAATTCTACTGCCGTCGTGGTCATAGCTGATGCGCCCTCCTTTGGCCGCGCGAAGTCTACCGGTCAATTTTCCCAAGGTTATGTTGATAGCCCGTCAGTACCGCAAGTTTATCCAGGACAGTGTTATGCGCAGTCGACGTAGGATGTAGCCAAGCGAATGGGCTTCTCTGGCGTGAGTCCCCTCCACGAAGGACAGCCATGGGTCGATAGAGCTTATGTCCTACTATTCCCAACCCCTGACGGCCAGCTTTACGTGACGCGGACGTGACCTCAGACTCAATCGAACCTGAATTCGTGCCATGGACACGCCCCCCCACAATCCGCGCCATCCTATGCGCTCTGGCATAGCACTTGACCATAAAAAACGGCACAGTGCGTAAGGATTACATTCAGCTTCGGTAAGGTTGCACAGGATGGCAAAGAAACCCAGATTCTACGCTGTCACCCGGGGACGGAAGCTCGGGATCTTCAATACCTGGGAGGGCGACGCCCGCTTGTCGGTGGAGCGGTATCCTGATGCTAAGCACGAGTCTTTTGCGACCCTCGAACTGGCGGAGGAGTGGTACCGCCAGAACAATCCGACTCCAGGTTCCGTTCACTTGTCAACGCCAACCCAAAACTGACCCCTTTACTGCATTTTTCGCCAACTGAAATCTGACCCCCTCGGCGTGCTTTTAAACGCTCTTCACCGCTCGCGCAGGGCTGGTACCCGCCTTGCGTTTATCCTTGAGCCGGTAGCTATCGCCGGATATCTGCACGATGTGCGCGTGATGTAACAACCGATCCAGCATCGCGGCCGTCAACGTCTGATCATCGGCGAAAGTGCCCGCCCACTGGGTGAACGGCAGGTTGCTGGTGAGGATCATGCTGCCGCGCTCGTATCGGCGGGCAACGACGTTGAAGAACAGATTGGCTTCATCACGTCCGAAAGGCAGGTATCCGATCTCGTCGATCACCAACAGTCGTGGGCCCATCACCGCGCGGTTGAAGTATTCCTTCAGGCGATCCTGCCGGTGTGCGGCGGCGAGTTGCAGCATCAGGTCGGCAGCGGTGATGAAGCGAGTTTTGATGCCAGCCAACGTGGCACGATAGGCCAATGCGCAGGCCAGATGCGTTTTGCCCACACCGCTGGGGCCGAGCAAAACGATGTTCTCAGCGCGCTCGATAAAGCTGAGTCCCGCCAGCTCTTGCAACTGCGCGCGTGGCGCGCCGCTGGCGAAGGCAAAATCGTATTGCTCCAGCGTTTTGAGAGCGGGCAGTGTCGCCATCTTCAGTAGGGTTTGGCGTGATCGCTCGGTGCGTGCCTCAGCCTCTACGCGCAGCAAATGCTCCAGGAAGTCGGCGAAGCTCTGCTCCTGAGCGGCGGCTTGCTGCGCCAAGCCAGCCCAGTCTGCGGCCATCCGCTCCAGCTTGAGCTGCTGGCACATTTCGATGATGCGCGCGTGCTGAAGGTTCATCGACGTGTCTCCAGCAACTCATCGTAAACCGAGAGCGGGTGCTGCAAGCTCTCGTGCGGTAGCACGCGGCCTGGCCGCAAAAGAGGTAGCGCCAGAGTGCTCACCCTGCTGGCCGGTAGCGGTAACAAGACGTCGCGCTCTTCGGCCAGACGCGCTGCCGGCTTAACCCCTGTGGTGCCATGAATCCGCTGATGCGCGACTTCATCGAGCCAGCGCCCGATGTGGGCATTGGCGGTGGCGACGTCCAACGGCAAACCCGCGCTCTTGAGTGTGGCCGCCAGTGGCGTGATGAAACTGCCTTTGAGGTAGCCGTTGAAACGCTCGACCTTACCCTTGGTTTTTGCGCGGTAGGGCCGGCAAACGCGCGGCCGAAAACCGTATTCGTCGGCCAGTGCCAGCAGTCGAGGATGCCAGCGATGCTGGCCAGCACCATACGCATCGCGCTCAAGGATGATCGCGCCGGCGTTGTCGAACAGCGCCTCTTCCGGCACTCCACCGAAAAAGGCGAAGGCCTCGCGCAAACCGTTTAGCCACGCATCGCTGTCCTCGCGAGCGCCGAAGCAGACGAAGGTGGCGCGGCTGTAGCCAAGCGTGGCGACAAAGGCCTTGAGTGGGTCGCGGCCCCGGCGAATGGTGGTGAAGTCGACCTGAAGTTGCTGGCCAGGCAATGTCTCAAAGCGCACAACCGGGTCGTACACCGGACGCTTGAAGGGCGCCAGCCAGGATTTGAGCCGGCTGACCCCACCGGCATAGCCTTGCGCCTGAATTTCGCGAAGCAGCACTGTCGCGGGAATCCAATGCGGCCGGGCTGCATCTATGCGCTCTTGCAGGTAGGCCTTAAAGGGGTCGAGCTTGGCCGGCCGGGTCGGCCTTGCCGGATAACACGGCTGATCGGCTTCGCCGCGCAGATACCTGCGCACGGTGTTGCGCGACAGCCCGAGCGTGCGCGCGATGGTTTTGATACCCATGCCCTGACGGGCCAATACCTTGATTTCCACTGACTGCTCCTGGGTCAACATCTCGGCAGCTCAAAGCCACCATGATCGCCCAGGGGGTCAAAATTGAGTTGGCGTTAGGGGGTCAGTTTTACATTGGCGGTGACATTCACTCCCCCGTCGTTCACTTCAGCACGCAAGGCGCCACAGAACAGCAGATTGCTGAACCTGCACAAGCGACGCTAGACGACATGGGTGTGAAGCAATACGTCATCTATCTGATCATCGATCCTGTGACTGATGAGCCGTTTTATGTTGGACAGACGAGCAATCTCGAACGCCGGCAACGACAGCACTTGGGGAGAGCCAATCATGACTGTAAGCGTGCCGCAGCCAAGATTGCGAAGATACTCGATGCTGGAATGACCCCTGCGTTCAAAGTCGTAGACACGTGTGATTCCGAACAGGCCTCACTGGACGCTGAGAAGAAATGGATCGAGCACTGCACCGCTCGGGGAATAACGGTGTGGAACCGCTGGAAGGAATACCGCGACATCCAGGCATTGCACATGAAGTCGAAGATAGAATTTGACCGAATCATCGGCGATGGCCCAATCACCTTGGGGTCGTACTATTACGAGTCCAGGTTCGAGCTCAAGAGCAAACTAAAGGCCTTTCTGGCCAAGTGCTCGGCAGGTGCAATCAAGCCCCGGCTGGCCATCGAAAAGCTGACGTTGATTTGGAAAATCACAGGGCACGCTGGGGAGGTCAGCGAGTTTCGAATCGTGGGTGGTGCCTCGAAGGCAAAGTTCGAAGCGGTGCTTGTGTCAGGTGATACCGTTGACTTTGAATACAACTCCGCTATTGATCGTCTCCCATGACAACCTGCCCCGCCCCGCCCCGCCGAGCGCAGCAGATTCCAGCCGGCGCGGACATGCATCTATCCCAGTTTATTTTTCAACTAAGTAGGGATTGTCCAGCCCCAAGAAATCAGCCATCCAAGTCATCTCCTCCTCACTTGGCTCGAAAGAATAGGCCCTGTGTCTTTCGTCCTCTACAGGTATCTCACGCCAGTATCTTGGCTGACCGACCAGATCCAGAAAAACAAGCTCGCACGAGACATAGCACATCCATATTCCCGAGGTTAGGAACTGAACGTTCAGCGTCAGGGATTCTTCGGTGCCAGTGTATTCACGAATCGGTGTGAGCTGCTTATGCAAAGAGCCTACATGGGTAAATTCTCGGCTTAAAAGCCCGTACAATTGGCCGAAAGGTGGAAAAACACGCTTTGCGCTAGAGATGGCCCGCGTGGAATCAAACTTGTGCTCTCTGTGCTTCTGGAGATCTTCCTGAAACTGCATCAGGTGCAGTGCCATCGCCATGGACTCAATGGCGGAGCGGATGACCGGCCCTGGCTGTAGAACGAATCCGCCTCGGAGCAGATAGGCTGCGGCAGCCATGGAGTTCAGCGCATTGTAAAGTAGCTCAGCGCACGCCATTCTCAGATCATCTTCCTCCTGCTCGATCTTAATCAGCCCAGTGGCGATAATGGCTGAACAGTGGGAAAACTGTAAACTTAACTTTTCAAGAACATCTGAATGCAATGCATCAAAGCTTTTAGCTATTTTATCCGCATCACGACCAATCTGATTGATGAGCATTGACTTACGAAACTCAAGGATCCGCTCATTCAGGGAATCGAGAACTACTGCACAAGTATCCGGATGCTTTTCCCACATACTAAAATCCTTTTTGGGGCGAGACTTATTCCGGGGACATCGCCTAGAGTCATGACAGAGACCGCACAGGTACTGCCCCAGGTAAAAGCGGATCGCTTGTTCAATGGCATGGACGCGACTCTGTGAGGGGGTGGGCGTAACAAGCAGCCCATCACCTCACGTGAGCTTAACTGGGTTGGCCGGATGAGACTGCATTGCGCTGAACAGTCATCTTGACTCCCGTGCGGGGGTTCCCCTCCAAATGAATCATGTTCAACAGGTGCCGGTCGGTGATGCTCGAAAACTTCTGAGCCATGTGCCGGGCCAGCGAATCACTGGCAGTGGTCAAGATCAAGTTCATGTCCGGCATCGAGGTGGCCACCAGCCGGAAAATGTCCAGCATTGCCACGCGATTCAGGTCATCCAAATGCGCGATTGGCTCATCGAGGAAGAAGCTTCCCCCGGTATTCCGAGCCCTGGCTAGGTATAGCGACAATGCCAGATCCTGGCGCTGGCCTTGGCTAAGCTTCCCTTCTGCGTCCAATGCAGGCTCATGGCCCTCGGCGAAGACTGTCCATTTCAATGCGTCTTCGCCTTCTGAAACGCCCAGACCTTTATAGACCTCGTTGGCATGCATCCTAGAAAACAGCTCAGCTGCAGGACTCAGCAGGGGCTTGAGGCTAGAGGCGGTGAAGTCCTTCACATGCAAGGCATACTGCTCAATCGCCAGGTCTGCATCAGCAATGTAGCCTGTGCCGATTCTCAGCTTGCTGGTCAACTCAAGCAGTTCCTGCTCAAGCTTTTTCAGCTTTGCCGAGTCGGTATCAACACTCACCACAGCTTTGCATTGATCAAGCATACTGGTGTATGTCGTTACATCAATTCCTCGCTGCCCCAGCTGCTGACGCATGATGTCGTAGGACTCTACTGACACGGGTTGATCACCAAAAAGCTCACGCCAATGGGAATCGAAGCTGCTGGTGATCTCTACCGCCGCAGCGATGTTCGCGTTGAGACCAGCGATCTCGCCCGCCTTGGACTGCACGGCTTGTAAAAGCCCTTGTACAGCCAGAACGAGGCGAGCTCTCGCCGGCTCGTATTGGTCGAATTGATCCTGAAAATGTTTCTTGTAGCTTCCCAAACGATCGACGGCGGTCGCGACCCGTGATGTCGCACCGTTCACCGGAGTAATACCGAAAAACTTCTCTACCTCAGCAAGCGCTGCCAAAACCCCGATGATTTGAATTGCAGAGGTCACCCTGCGATTCATGTTGGCAAGGCCATCCATCTGCATTCCGGAGAAGTCTTGAACGCCCATCGTTTCGAAGTACGTACTCCTGGTTGCAAACGACTGCAGCTCTTGATTCACAGAATTAGATCGAGCCAAATAAGTGTCATACGCGGTTTTCTGCGACGTAGCTAACGCCAGGGCTTTGATGGCATCCTGCTCATTTTGACGAGCCAACGTCAGTGCACTTGAAGCAGCCTGAAGAGCCGGCGCAAGCACTTCCATATTCGAGGATATTTCTTCCCGGAGTATAGCTGTGGTGGGCCAATTATAGTTACAGAGCGGACAGTGAGGGTCATCATGAGTATGGGCAAATTCATTGCCCATAACTTTTATCTTACCCAAGACGTTAGTATAAGCGTCGAAGTCTGCTTCTGCTCGGATGCGGATATTCTTTGCCGCATCAGCCAGGCGTGCCTTTTCGTCGTAGTCGGTAGCAGGCGCTACAGGATTCGCCATCAGGGCATTTTTCTGACGCTCAAGCTCCATGATTTTTTGGAAGTTAGCGGTTAGAAGAGTAATTGCCTCTTTCCACTTCGCTTGCCGATCAGAACTCCACCCCAGCTCTACAAAACCCGCCGCCTCAAGTTCCGCTTGGCTTCGGTCAACCGGCTCGAAATACCCCCCCACACCCTGAGCGCCAGTAGCTGTTTGCCACCCCTGGAGGGTTAGCAGTCTGTCATCAGCCCATTTTAACGACCGCTGAGCGTCAGACACTTTCTGTTGGGCGTCGGACAACTCTGATGCTCGAACACTGTGATCTTCGCTCGCCTTTTTCTGCTCCTGCGTCAGGGCATCAACTGACTGACGAAGAGTTGCAATTTGCTTCAAAGAACCTTGGTACGGAGTCCACTGCTGATACACGGTGTTCAGCACTGCCATCTCTCGCTGCTGCTTTTGGCTGAACGAGTTAACACGTAGCTGAGCTGCCTCTAGCCGCTCAAGAATGGTTCCCTCGGCTGCTGGTGGAAACGCCTTGTAAATAGCATCAAGGCTACCTAGCGCGGCCTCCTTGGCAGGGGAACTGGTGGCCAGGGATGCTTTAAGCGTTTCAATTTCAGCATTCACGCCAGAAACTTTGTCCGCCAGCCCTTTTGTATTGGGAAGTGCTTTCCTGTAATCGCGCAGATCTCGCAAGGTACTGGTGAGATGACCAAAACCAAGTATGTCAGCGAAGATTTGCTGCCGCTCGTCGGCCTTATTATTATCAATCAACAAGGCTAGCGAATTTGAATAGAGCCACCGACTATTGCGCAACCATCCGCGCTTGGCCTTTCGCAATGCGATGGTACTTTTCCCCGAAACCGACGTGGGCGTGAGCATCCCCAGAAGAAACTCATCGTTAATTTTTTTCTTTTTCTCGCCGTCGGGGGTTATCCACAGCGAGGTATTGGTTCGGGTAAGTACGTGAAGCTTTCCGTCAATCAAACACTTTGCCGAGACTGTAGTAGCACCCCTACCCCATTGGCATTCCAGTGCCGCCCCGTTCAGATCATCGACCTTGCCGGTAATCAACCACTCCAAAGCATAACAAATGGTGCTTTTACCCGTGCCGTTGGCCGCATGGATAACGGTTAAAGGTGCATCCAACGGCACCACCAACTCATCTGGAATGCCCCGGAAATTCTGGATGGTAACGGCAAGGAATTTGATGGGCAGGTTATTCATTGAGATTCCATTCTTTACCATGAATTTGGGCAAGCTCTTGACTGTCCACCTCCGCCAGTAACTCTACCAGCTGGAGGTAGTCGGTATTCTCGGAAGAAAAGACTACCGCGTCCCCTTGATCTTCAATACGCTCCAGGCCTAACGGAGTGATTCGCTCATAGCGCTCCCAACCTTCATCACCCAGGGTAACAACATGCTTTCTGACAAATCTGATATCTCTCTCGATATCCAGGATGAACGCCTTGAACTGATCATTGACCTGGGTAGCGGCGATCACCAGGTAGCCGTCAATAACGAGACCTGAGCGCTCGCGCTGGACAATCGCGGCATCCAAGAACGTCTCTGCAATTTTGGCCTGGCGCATTGCATCGACACCGGTATCAGTGGTGATGTTGACCAGTAAAATAGAGGCGAAGGACGACTCCCAATACCCGAGCTCATTCCCTATCGCGCCATCCTGCCAGTTCTGATTAGTGCCCGATAAGTACTGCTGAGTGGAGGCTCTGGAAAAGCCAGCATCCTCAGCTCGACGCCCTATGATTTCAGTCAATTCATTGAGCATCTAACTTCCCCTTCCGTACAAAAATATCTTCCATGAACTGATTGGGTGAAGGAGCTGAAGGGTCGTCATACACCGCTTCAATATCGCCCAAACTGAACATATAAACGTTTCTTGCAATCGCGGGTTCAGTGATTGATCCCTTGGGGGCAGGCGGGCTGGTGTAATCGTAACGCCCATCGCTGGGCTTTTTGTCCGCGACATTCCCCCTACCCTGCGCGAAGACGATGAGGCTCGGATGCACAATCGGCTGTCGAGCCCAGTCGAACAGGTCACCTTCCATTTGTCTGACGGGATAGTTCCTGTTTGCCCAAGCCATGAGGTTGACCTCGCCATGCACAGGGTCGTCATGCCGGATATGTCCCTGCAGGTCGGGCGAGCAGACCCACTGGCTGGCGGGCGGTACATTGAGGTAGCTCAGCGCCTGGACAGTTCTCATGACGCACTCTCCAGATGCGCAGAGCGTCTCCAGTGGAAAAGCCTCCCCCGCTTTGACACCAAACCACGTTCTGTAGGTGAAGCCCGAGTAGTCAGGCAGGCCCGCGCCTTGCACCAACGTATCGAGCAGATCCAGCTCAGCTTTCACAGCAGGCAGGTAGCCTGGGTACGGAGGATACCGATTGAAGAGCTCATGAAATTCAAGCGACATCGGATGCATATCGTCTGTAACGGCCCCCGCAACCAAGCGATGCGCCTTTACAGCAGTCAGGGTCAGATCTGCATTCCAGTCGAGGGTGAACGTAAGAGCACCACTGGTGCTCCGACGCATAACACGTCCAGAGGGATTAACGGTTGCTGGGGTTGGTCGGGTCGCGCACTCGACGTCGATCGCTGGAAAGATGCCGGTGGCACTGTACAGCTCGGTAGGACACGCTCCGACACGGTTACTGTTGGCAATCGCCGTGGCAATCGTCGAGTGTATGCGCTGACCATAGTGATCTGATGCCGAGGTCAATACTTTTTCGAGGCTGGTGACACTAATGGATGCAAGGACAAGATTGGGCCGCTTCGAATTGTCCTCTTTTTGGCTAGCCATTATTCGACGCAGCTGAGACCTGGCATTTGATATCGGGTTCGTAAAATCGTTACCCAAGGTTGGCCAGACGACAACGTCTTCAAATGCTAGACGCAGCGACACCTTACCGTGCCCGTACTCAGCCTGGCCTGTCTCGTTTTCCACGAGCACATAGCAGTTAAAAATACCCTGCGTAGGATCTTTGACCCAACACCAACCGGCCCTGTAGTTCTGAAGCGGAGCCGGATCCCACTCTGGATCAATCCAAATCATGTCATCTGAATTTTTCCAGGCAGCAAGCTGAGCCCCAGTCACGCCACCACAACCTACGAACACGACCGCTTGGCTATCGTATGTTTCGACAAGCTGATGAAGTTCTGCCCAATCGCCAGGATCTGCCGCCTCGGCTCCGGCGGTAAAAATCACGGGAAGCGAGCCAAAGTTATTGAACAGCGTGCCTGTCTTGGGTAGGAGCATGGTTCGCATGAAAGGCAGAAGCTCTGCGCCTTGCAACAGCCCCAGATTGAAACGCTGATTCTGACCCAGCTTTAACTTGATGTATTCAGTCCGGATTCCGGAAATGAGCCCCTCGTCCTCCTGACTAACCATCAGATTCCGTGATTGGAGGAACGCTTTCAGCTCACCTACGATCTGTGCCGAATCGGACTCAAGCTTGAAGTAGGTCGACTTGATGTGCGGATAGGCGCCCACCAGCCGGGAGAGGTCGTCTTTTTTGTGAAGATCGGTATGAAGATTGTCGATCCTGGCCCAGACCAAATCACACAGCTGTGCCTGTGTGAGATTTTTCAGGGCTGCATGCTTCCTCAGGGTCGCGGATCCTTTGCGGGCAGCCAATGCTTTCACTTCAAATTCTGACCGCAGATCTTCGAAGCGTTTGCGCCCCTTTCCTTTCATGAACTCGAAGAGCTTGCCCGCCGCCCGGTCAGATACTGCGACGTAGTAGCGGAATGGCTCACCTGGCGCAGATGCGATGCCGGGCTTGATCGTCGCGTAGAGGAAGAATTTACAGATCTCCTGAATGATCATGGCAAGGGTAACGATGCCGTTGTATCGCTTGCACTGGATCACGCCGACCGGCGCTGAATCATCGAGCAAGATGACATCACGCCCTTGATCGGCACCGTCGTTTAGCCGGCGGGCTTCGTCATACCAGTCTTCCGAACCATCGTCCGCACGCGCAGCGTAGAGGTCTGCCAGGAGCAACTCAAAATGAGCGTCCCCCATTCGCTCGAAAGGTAGCTGGCCGCAGTCAAACGCGAAAAGTTCAGGGGTATCGGGGTTCTCTTCTCGCAGCTGGCGGTCTTCCTCCTCGCTGCGAAATTGGACATTAACAGTCGTCAAACTCTTGCTCCTTGACTTGACCCGACCATGCTTACTGGCACTGACCGGCGCCGCAGCGATGCTCGCAGTACCTTCGCAAGCACGATGTCAGTGGGGACTTAATTCACTCCGAAGCCTGACCGCCTGCCCAGGGATATCCTGATGTCGGCATGCTGAGCTTGTAGGAGCTTCATCCGTGACGGTGGAGGCCACTACTCCGCCGACTCAATGGCAAAACGTCATCATATTAGAACCAGCGCCCATAAGATGCCAACAACAGGGCTTTAAATCAGGGATAGCCAAGAAGGGCAGTGCCTACCCTCGATCCCCAGCAATTCGGATAAGAGCTGTAACAAGGCATTTGAATCCTGCATCATGCCGCAACATACTGCACTGGGCCTGCGTCGGTTAAGCCTCTCTGACCTGGTTGACTCAGACCTTTTGGTTTTGGAGAGCAACACCGCGATGCTCAAGCTTCTGGAGGGGGCGGCGGAGGCCGAGGGCAAGAAGCTTCGATTACGCGTGCAGGTGAAGAGCTTCGAAGCAATCTGCAAGATGATCGAGGCAGGTCTGGGCATCGGCATCCTCCCCAAGATTGCCGCCGAAGCCTTCGCTCAGGAGCTGAACCTTCGGCTTGTGCCGCTCGGCGATGCCTGGGTCATCCGGCAGATGTACGTCTGCTGCCGGGATGAGGAGTTACCGGTTTCAGTGCAGAAGATGCTCGACCATTTGCTGGCCGATATCGGTTAATGCCTTGGTATGAGGTCGACCAGCCAGCTGCTTTCGACTAACAGGTGTATGCACCTGTATCTGATCGTCATCCCAGTAATCCTTCGCCAGTAGAAACAGAGCAAGGCTTTGGTAACAAACGAGTAAATTACGCGAGCCGTCCTCAATAGATTTCGATAAAAAATGAGCCCATGGAAATGATAAGTAAGATCGAAGTAGATGACCACGTGATCAGCCTAAATCTTGCCACTGAAGGCACACCTAATATTTTTGACGTCGACTCAATATCGCTAATTATCGGCAACAATGGCTCGGGCAAAACATCTATATTCAGGAAAATAATCAGAAAGTTTCTACCCTCAGCAAAGAGAGACCATTACTCCAGCGAGATCCACCTCGACAACGGAAAAAGCTTGTCGTTTGCAGAAATGCGCAGCAAGTGGGGAGTAATTTATTACGCCCCAGTACAGTCAGGCCGCCGCCCTCATGCAACTAGAAATTTCGTAGACATATCACCAAAATGGGGCGAATCACTCTCGGCATTTGACTTACGCCATCACACAGATATTCTCGCAGAATTCGATATCTCTCCCAAATTATATGCTGTAAGCAGAATCAATGTGAGGGATGTATGCAAATCCCTCGTGGACGTTCTAATGGTGCAAAATTACCCGAATGAAGAGGATATCCCCTTTGCTCTTGTGGATATGTTTCCCGACTTATTTAACCTTCTCGACGAAAGTCGCTCAGTTAAATTAGTCGCTGCATTAGAGTCCGTCAGCCCAATCGAGTCAATGGAAACCGAGGAGCAGCACCAGCTAGAAAAAGAAAAATTAAAAAAGAAGATTATTGAAGATTCCGCAAGCTTGCTTTACCGCCAACTTAAGTCACGGGCTACAAGCGAACACAATCTATTTGCCCTACTTGCGGTAATCAGCCATCTACTCAAAGACATCCGTAGAAATAAAAAGGTAATACGTTTTATAATTTTTGATTCCATTGAATTACGTGACCAGTGGTTCCTGGGTGCTCAACCCCCAAGGACAGCAGAGTTTTTGAGCGACATAGAATCCCTTGAATTCTTCATGAGACAACGCTCTGCCGATACCAAACTTGGCAGTCAGGCGTATTCGGAAATCGCCCTAGAGCCTTATGAAGACTCATCCATTCTGAAACAGTCAAATCTTGAGCATTTCTTCGATGTCGGCTTCCAAAATATGAGCTCGGGGCAATTTGCTGTCATCGCACAACTTGCACTCATCTCAGAGACAATTTCATCATATTCAAAAAAAGGGTTGAAGAAAATCCTTCTCTTGATTGATGAAGGAGATGCCTTCTTGCATTTAGAATGGCAGCGCAAGTACATAGAGCAACTGAATCGAATGTTATCAAACTTAAAATACCGAGAAGGAATTTCATCTCTCCAATTGATCATTGCCACCCACTCACCACTACTCGCAACTGATATTCCAAAGCAATTCGTTTGCCGAATGGAATCTCTTGGTGAGACTGATGCACCCAGCGCATTTGCAGCCCCATTACACAGATTGCTTACACAGTCATTCGGAGCCAAGACCATTGGAGAGTTTGCATCTGCAAAAATCAAGTCGGCAGTCGAATCGATAAAATCAGGTCACGCGAGCGAAATTGACAAATTCGTAATTGAAAGCATTGATAATCCCATCATCAAGGCTGAAGTAGACCATATTGCAAATCGCCACCGAGGTGAAAATTGATAGCTGCCATACGTGACAACTGGAAAGCAGCAGAAAAAGACCACGAGAAATATCTCAATAAAATCATCCAAGACTTTATTGATGCTCAACATGAAGAGTGCGGCCCAAGAAAACCGTCGTTTTACTTTGTATGTAACACGAGGGAACTCATAACTTCCTCCAAGCTTTCAGACCTTCTACAAAGCATGGAAATCTTGGAATCCTACTCTAAAGAACTAGGCGATCGAAAAGCACTTCTCATAAAAGATCTTGAGCAAATATTTAATTACGACAAATTTATCAGCAAATATGGACAATGGAATGCCTACGCGCTATGCAAGAAATCCAAGACAAGAATCTGCCCATATTGCAACCATGCTTATGCGTTCACCATAAAAACCAAGGGAGGATCATTCCGACCTACGCTGGATCACTTTTTCTATAAAGATAAATACCCGCACCTTGCGTTAACCTTATACAATCTCGTTCCGAGCTGCTCAAGTTGCAACTCCAGCTTGAAAGGGAAGAAAGACTTCTTCAAAAACCCTCATCTGAATCCGCTATTTGACGACGAACAAATTAAGTTCCAACTCGTCAGCTTCGGAAACCCTGCTGGCCTTTCTGATGCGATAACTGGCGATGACAATGGTGTGAAAATCGTCGCGCGCGCCCCGGATGAGTGTGAAAAATCCCAGAACTCTCTTAAGACATTCATAGTAAATGAGCGATATGACATCCTGTTAATGGAAGCCATTGATTTCTTTATTGCAAAAAGAAATCTTGAAGAAGCCAAAATAAATACCCAGCTCGGACTTTCATTTAATGAATCTGAACTATTGAGATTTGATCGAGCCAACCACAACAAATATCTATTAGGGAAGATGTTTGCCGATATCTATGATTCATTTTGAGATATCGCTATACGAGAGTACCCGCTCACTGCCCATGCAGGATGCGCGCATGTACATCGGTTCGGTGGCGAGCCAGATGGAGTCGATGCGAATCATCGCAGAATATCTCGAAGAAAAGTCGCGCAGGCGGCAGCACTTTCAGTGGGCCAGTTCACTTTAATGGTGCCGCGCGGGTGCTGTATTTCAACGCAGATATTCGATGATGCTGGATGGGAGTTTGCCCCGGCCAGCGGCATGGCTAACGGAATAAATGCAGGTGGGAGCGCCGAGATTTTCTGCGCTTGCAGCCGAATCCATTTGTGGACGAGGTTTGCGTTGAGGCTGTGGCCGAGCGCGACGCTGGCAATCGAAGCGCCTGGTTGGGCGCACTCTTGAATGATCTGGGCTTTGAAAGACTTGGAATAGGAACGGCGTATTGGCTGCATGAAATACCCGCTTAAAAGGCTAGAACTGGTGCCCACTTAAATTTGATCTGACCCCGAAAGGTTGGACGCCTTCTATGCCCGCCGTGTTTGAGTCCTGTATTCCACAGGGCTCAGGCCACCTAGCTTCAGCCTGATTCGCGAATGATTGTAGTAGTGTATGTAGTCCTCTATCCCTGCTTCAAGCTCATCAAGACTGTTGAATTTGTTCAGGTAAAAGAACTCTGACTTCAGCGTGCCGAAAAAGCTTTCCATAGCCGCATTGTCATAGCAATTTCCTTTGCGAGACATGCTCGGCTTGACCGCTCTTTCACTCAGGACACGACGGTAAACAGGCATTCGATATTGCCATCCTTGGTCGGAATGCAAGATTGGTTTATCGCGTGGCCGTAGCCGTTCAAAGGCTTGTCGTAGCATCCCGCCGACCATATCGAACAGCGGGCGCCTGGCTGTCTTGAAAGCGATGATTTCGCCGTTGTACAGATCAAGTATCGGTGAGAGGTAAAGCTTCTGTCCGCCGACCCGAAACTCCGTCACATCCGTAACCCATTTCTGATTTGGTCTTTTGGCATTGAACTTACGCTTCAGCAGGTTCGGCGCAACCTGACCTTCTTCGCCTCTGTAGGCCCGGTATTTCTTTATGCGCACACGGCTTTTCAACTGAAGCTCACCCATGAGGCGCTGAACAGTCTTGTGGTTCACGATGTGTCCAGCTCGCCGAACAGCAGCAGTGATGCGGCGATAGCCATATCGGCCTTTGTGCTCGTCGAAGATTGAGCAAATTCTGGTCTTCAGTACCGCGTATTTATCAACGGCTTGCTGCACCTTTTGTTGATAGTAAAACGTACTACGGGCCAGGCCCGCCACTTTTAGAAGGCCTTCCAGAGGGTGCTCCCGCCTCAGTTCGATCACGATTTGTGCTTTTTCCGCTGCGCGGCACGTTCCTTCGCTTGAACCAAGGCATCGAGCTTTTTTAAATAAGCGATCTCCATCCGCAACTGGTTTAACTCACTCAGCAAATCATCTCGCGTACGGGCTTCGTCACCCGAAGATTCAAGCGGTATGGATGGCACGGGGTTAGTCATTTTCTTATGAAGTCCGCTTCCTGCCTGCCGGGACAAGGCCTCCAAACCGCCTTCATCATACCGACGTTCCCACTGGCCAAGAATATCGAATCTCCGGATATCAAACAGGGCAGCGGCTTGGCGATAGGAGAGTTTTTCCTCGCGCATGCGTTGCAAAACACTCAACTTGAACACAGGGCTGTAATGGATCTTCTTCTTACCTGTGATGCCCGTGATACCTAGCGCCTGGTAACCCAAAACCCATTGGCGAAGCGATGAAAAATTTACGTTATGACGACGCGCCACATCTCTTAGCCCCCCGTTGCCGGAGCAATAGTCCTGTACTGCCGCGAGCTTCGCCTGCTCTGTGTATTTTGTCATACCCCCCCCTTATGTTGATGTCCAACATTTGGGGGTCAGATCAAATTTAAGTGCACACCATGTCTTGGCTTTGCGGGGCTGGATAGATGACTTGGCCGGACGCATACATACCAGCACGGCTTTCAGCAAGCCAAAAACGCCCGTTATCCTAACGTTCGGCCACTTTGTCCCGAATGGCCACATAAGCCTCAACAACCCGGTCGAATCGCCCTTGCATGATGGCTGCCTGCTGCTGCGCGCCGTGGATCAGGAGCGCCCTAGCATGGGCAGCGTCCGCCTCGGTGTTATGTCTACCAGCGTGATGGCCTAGCTGGGCCGAAAAATGATGAAACTCGTGAGTTACTGTGTGGCTGCCTGACACCAACTGTATGACCGCTTCATCAAACGGATCAATCGCCTGCGATGGCACCTCTGCGATGGACTTCCTCAGCAACACCCTCTCGGAGTACAGCAAGTCACGTCGCTCCATGACAAACTCCACCATGTCCTTAAACGGCACGCCCTTTTTCAAGTCACGCTCAACGATATTGTATAAGTCTTGGTAATCGTTATAGACGAGCTTCGCCGCATTGAAGGTGGGAAGGATGTAATGCTCATATGAGACGGCCCTGTGCCGTTTCCTCTCGTTGAGCAGAGCGATAAATGCGTCGATCAGCGTTTTGAATAGATCAAGTGCCATATTGCTTTCCATGGTTTAGTCTTGGATGAGCGATCACAAGACTGGTCGTCGAATTACGCGATCAGGAAAACAACATACCAACAAAATCGCATACCGAGAAAGATTACGCCCCGCGAGGCTTCGCCCGCGCCGTGGCCTCTGCCACCAGTGGATTTTCGGGCCAGTAGTGCTTCGGGTACCTGCCCTTGAGATCTTTCTTGACCTCTGCATAGGTCGTGCTCCAGAAGCTCGCCAGATCCTGAGTCACCTGTACCGGGCGCCTGGCGGGCGAGAGCAAATGCAGCTTGAGCACTTGGCGTCCATTTGCAATCCAGGGCGTCTCGGACAACCCAAAGAGCTCCTGCAGTCGTACGGCCAATACGGGCGGTTGCTCGCTGTAGTCGATCCGAATATTGGAGCCCGAGGGCACCTGAAACGCATGAGGCGCCATAGCGTCCAGCTGTTTGGGCAACGGCCAAGGCAGTAAAGCATTCAGCGCAGCAGACAGATCCACCCGCGCGAAATGGCTCAATCGTGTAACGCCGGCAAGATACGGCAAGAGCCAATCTCCAAGACCCAGCAGCAACGCCGCGTCACTGACATCCGGCCAGTCGCTGACTCCCTGTGCCGCTAGGTCGAGACTACGTAGAAGCCCTACTCTCGCCTGCCACTGCCGCAACTCAGGCGTCCAGGCGAGGAGCTCCAGCCCCTTGCGGCGGACATAGTTCACCAACGCAAAGCTGCGAGCTTCATCAGAGAGATCGGTCAGGGGGATAGTCGAAAGAACCAACTCACCAATTCGCCGCTGCCGTTCCGCTCGAAGGACGCCTTCACGCTCATCCCAATCGAGCTCATCAACCGTGCTGACCTGATCTGCCAAGACATTCTCGAAGAGACTCGGGTCGAGGTCGGCTGCCAAGTAGATGCGCTCTTCGCGCTGTCCCTGACGGCTTCCAAGATCCGCTACCACCAGCCAAGCATGTTTCATAAGGGCGTCGGCATCATCGAACATTGCTGCCCGTCCATTGCTCAGGCGGTACTGGGCACCGCCCGGATGCCGTTGTTGAGCGATACGATCGGGGTATGCAAGCGCGAGCAGGCATCCAATCCACCGGGGATGATCAGGGTCGGTCACGGATGAAAGCGGGCGCCCATGCAAAAGCGAACGATACTGCCGGGCCAACTGCTTGGCCCTCTGAGCATCGCGATGCACGCGTTGGACGGAGAGCATCGCGAGTCGACTATGCACATCAGCACCACCTCCCCGCTGAATATCACGCTCTCCGAGCAAAGCGGCGAGATCACAAGCTTGTTCCGAAAGGCCCAATTCATGACCGCGTATCAGCAAATGGGCAACTCGAGGATGTGCCGGTAACAGCGACATGGCCTGTCCGTGCTTCGTCAGCTGACCACTGGAATCTAAAGCCTCCAATCTTCCCAACAGATCACGTGCTTGCGAAAACGCAGCCTTCGGCGGTGCCTCCAGCCAGCTGAGCTGATCAGGCGTCACACCCCATCGGGCCAGTTGCAAGGCAAGCGGCGACAGATCAGCCTGCTGAATCTCAGGAGTGCTGAAACTGGAGAGCTGCTCGTGCTGCGACTCAGACCAAAGCCTGTAGCAAATTCCTGGCTCAAGGCGCCCGGCTCGCCCTGCCCGCTGGGTTGCACTGGCCTTGGAGATCCGCTCAGTAGCCAGTCGGGTCATCGAGCTCCTGGGGTCAAAACGCGGCACTCTTTCCAGCCCCGAGTCGATGACTATCCGCACGCCTTCGATGGTGATGCTGGTCTCAGCGAGATTCGTCGCAAGCACGACTTTTCGTTTGCCAGCCTGGGCAGGTTCGATGGCTGTGCGCTGCTCGTTGAGTGATAGCTCGCCGAAAAGTGGACAAAGCAGGATCTGGGAGGATTGCTCGACAGGTTGCTCGCTGACCCACTCTTCCAGCTCCCGATGGACACGCCTGATTTCGGCTTGACCGGGGAGGAACACAAGCACGCTTCCCTCGTGCTCCTCAAGCACTTCAGTACAAGCGCGGACTACGCGAGGCTCGATAAACTCCCCTGGCTGTGTCGATGCTCCCCAGACCACCTCGACCGGGTACATCCGGCCTTCACTGCTCACGATCGGAGCATTATTGAGCATGGAAGACAGTCGATCTCCGTCCAGAGTGGCGGACATCACCAGCACCTTCAACTGCAGCTCATTACGAAATAGCTCGCGACCGTTCAAGGCAAGTGCGAGGGCTAGATCCGCGTCCAGATTTCGAAGGTGGAATTCGTCAAAAATAATGAGGCCCACGCCTTCCAACGAAGGATCGTCCTGAAGCCTGCGAGCGAGTATGCCCTCGGTTACAACCTCGATCCGCGTCTTCGGGCCCACCCGACTTTCAAGTCGAATTCGGTAACCGACCGTGTCACCAACCGCCTCTCCCAGCTCTTTGGCCATGCGCTCGGCTGCGGCGCGTGCAGCCAGTCGACGGGGCTCAAGCATGACGATAGTCTGGCCAGCCAGCCAATCTTCACCCAGTAGCACCAAAGGAACACGAGTAGTTTTACCTGCACCTGGCGGTGCTTGGAGCACAACCTCATTGCGATCTTGAAGGGCTTTGATAAGAGCCGGCAAAGCGGCATCGATCGGCAATGAGTTCATGTTTTCTCCGGCGTGAAGAGCGGAATTATACAGAGTGTGCCTGATTCGACTCAGCACTCGCCCTGCAAGGCCTCCGAACTGTCTATGCCTCGCCACTGACCATAGTCTTCGAACTGATCCTGCTAGACGGTCGATCTGTAGGTCGCCAGGCGCAACGGCATCAATGCCAACCAACTTTGCCTGTGGCGCAAGTTTTACTAGGAGGACAGCTCGTCGGCAGTCAGTGCCGATCAAGCCGTCGTTCCAGCCTTTTGGTAAAGCTTATCCACTATCCAACGCCCATGGAGCTTGGCCTCAGGAGACCTGACTAGATCCCGAAAGCCCCAAGGCTATGCAACTGCTAGTGCTCTAGGCGCGAATCACAGCGCACCCAATGATACCCGGATGGTGTCCAACGCCCGCTCACAGTCTCCAGCTAACGAAATGAAGTGATTTCTGAGGGATCCGTGATTCGTCCGGGCCTCCAACTCCGCTGCGCGCTTTTTCTCCACAGTTGCATGCCCCTTGACCTCCGTTCTTAAACCATGGAGTCGCTGCAGGGGCTGCACTATTGCCTTGGCTTGCGTCTCGGAGTTCCCCACCCCGCACAGTATTTCCTGGATCACTCGAAGCGATGCCCAGCTAGAGGGGGTGGGCTTACCAAGACTGTCAGCTATCACACGCAACGGTTTAAGCAGGAAGCCCTCGACGAGATACTGGTCTAACGCGAGAATTTCGTCTGCCCACTCCTTGGTTGAATCCGTGGCGGGGATGTGAATCGCTGCTTCGAGCTCCTCCCCCCTAGTGTTCCACCAAGCGGGGGCCGACTTATCCAGTTCCCGGATCGCGTTCTTCAGGGCGCCAACTGGCTCGTACTCCAGATCCCAACAGCCCCTGATGTCTGTTTGGTAAGCACGCTTCGATATAGCACCCTTGGGCCACTCGTTGAAAGACTGCCAATAGAGCTGAACGTTGTATGGCAGCTTGGCCAAGTCGCCGATGTAGGCATGCACCTGCCCGTCTTCATTCTGGTCGTAAGACCTGAGGTACCAAGCGTTCCGGCAGCTGATTTGCCTGTCCTCAAGGGAGTATTTATCTGGGTCGGCCTTGTACAGATGGAGCACCTCTGCTCTGAAGAACGCGGGCGAAAGCTCCCACGGTAGCTCGCTTTGCTCGAAGTAATTCGACAGGCACTCAGGGGCGCATGATGTCTCTACATTCCGACCGTTTTTTCGATCGTAGATTTTGAAGTCTGCATGCCTGCGCGAAGCGCGATCATCCTCCATTTCCCACTGCTTGATCAGGCTCGCCACCGTGATACTAGGCCGGAGCACCATCACGCCGTTGCAGAAACTACCGGCGCGGCTGAGCCCGTGATGGTAATAGAGGTCTGGGTTGTCCGAGTGCAGCGTTTTCACACCGTTCCAGCCTGAAAAATTCTCGGTGTCGAGCCTAGTGAAATCGAATCGCATCACCAAGCTCTGTTTCGTCACTGCCATGTACTTTTCGAGATCACCCCGGAGGATGGTCACTAAATCCAAACGAAAATTATCTTTACCCTTGGGCTGCTGAATGATGCGGATGACGTCTTCAATGTCACCGTGCTCATCAAGCCTACAGTAGCTGCTACGTTCAGCTACAAAGTACAAATCCAAGCTATGAACCAGCTTCTGACTTAGTTCGATTGCGGCCCTGTCCCGCTCGACCCCATTAAACTCGCGGCGAAAGATCAGCTTCTCCCCCTGAAACTTGTCCCACCAAGATCCGAGCGGAGGCTCCAGGCTGATTGCGCGACCGTAGCTGCTTATCTCCCGACAGATACTCCATGTGTCCTGCCCTTCCGGAAATGAAGCATTTTGGAGCTCTTTGACCCTTGCCTGTGTCAGCTTACGGGTGGGTGCTAGCACGCCATGAACGATTGCCTGCGGCCCACTCAGATAAAGCACTACCTCGTCTTGAGCAGTCAGTTGCCCCAGCATCCTCATCGCGTCTTCGGCCCGAGTCACCCACCCTGGATCAGAAGCGCCGGGATTGTGAGACATGGCTCGAAAGTCTTCGGCTTTCAACGCGGGCATCTATGGGCATCCTTGTTCGTTAGCCCTCCCCTAGAAGATGTCGTCTTGGGCAGGAGAAGTGGCCCCATAGATTGCCAAAAATCGAAGCCAAAGTAACCGGCCCGAATCAGAATGCCGTTATCACTCACATCCCTGATAGAAGGAAAATCACCAAATAAAGGCATGATCAAAGAGTGCCTAGAATCGATCAAAACTGTTTTGGAAGGGGCCGCAGGCAGCGTATTGGCGACGACGTCATTGCGCTGATTGGGAGCATCCGAAGAGATGGGGAGCCTGGTACTCGACCTACAGCGTGACGTGCTTGATCGAACGATCCACATCACAGATTTGTTGCGCAAGGCCCTGATGGTTTCACGCAAGCTCAAGATCACAGACATCGAAGAATGGTTGAGCGATGAGCTGAACGGCTACAACGGCAAGCCGGTGCCAAGCTATCGGACTCTCTCTGGTGAGCTCAAGGGATTCAATCCCTACAAAGGGTGGAGGCCGATAATGCTCGGGGATGAGATCAACGACAAAATTAGCGTCACGCCCATCTACGACTCGGTGAGCCAGATCATCGATCTGGTCGAGCGGTCTGAAACGGGCAGTATGACCATCAGACTTCCGCAAAAGATGTCCTTATACATCATGCGGGTGATCAAACGGGATATCGAGCCGGTGCTGCATTTCCCAGTGCACCAACTCGTCCGGATCATCCACATCACCAAGACAAAGATCCTGGACTTTGCGCTGGATCTCGAAACCCGTGGAATATTGGGTGAAGGCATTCAATTTTCCAAGGCAGAGGAGAAACTCGCTCAGTCCATCTCGTATCACACCATCAACATCTAACGCATGGACAACTCCCAGATCCAACAGGCCACTGATGGATCAAACCAATCCAGGTAGCTGTTGGCCAGGTCTGCCCGGACAAGCAATCAAGACGCCTCCCATGATCCACCTGTATCGGTGCTGCTCCATCGGGACGAGGCATTTCGTTCTCGACTATGACGCGCGGCCTCAGGCCCGAGCAGCAACAATGTCTTATGCTGATTTTCCTCGCTTGGACGTTTACCACTTTCTGCCTTCCAATAAATCCAGGCATTGAAATACGGTTTTTCGCGCTCTTCAATGATGTCAGGGCGCAGACGGACAATCTCAGAAGGCTTAGGGATCGCCGGCACAGTGGCTTTGGTTGGAATAGCCTGATTCAGTTGCTCCAGGAAGTCCTTGGGCTTCAAGAGCTCACCGCTTGTCCCGTCTGACCGAAGCACAGCAACCAGATCGCCATACATATCGCCCAGGTAGTCCCGAATTCTGTAGCCGTTGAGCACGTCAAAGCGGAAAAAACCTCTTACCTCACCACGGGCGGTGAGTGTCAGTACGAACGGGGTGTCACGGGTGGAGAAGAGGCAATCAAAGCTTGCGGCGCCCGTTGTCACTAGAAACTGCTGCATGTCGCTGCCAATCGAAAGCATGCTGCGATGAAGCAGCCTGAGAGACGTCATTTCCATAGCTCGAACCTCACAAAAGCTTGAGCTAAAGATAATGGCGAGGTCAAACAGAGTGAGCAAGCCAAGTGCCACCCTACCCCTGTTAGACCTTCGTCGCAGACAGAGCACGGATCCGTGCCAAAGCCAATCAGATGGTATGCGAGCCCTGATTCAGTAGCATCTCAGTGGTATATCGATCTGCTTTGCGCAGATGGGTGGAAACTGAGATCCTGCCCAGCCGGGCGTGATAAGCGTCCACGCGGGGGCCATCGGAGACGGAGATTGTGGCCGTAGAGCAGCGTCCGCTCGAACGCATCCTGCGACTAATATGGATGCTCAAACTGTTGCGCTGTCAACCCAATGTAGAGAACAGTCCATGTATAGAAAAGCTATTGTTACATTTCTAGACGTATTAGGATTTCGAAGCCTGATAAAAAATGAAACCTGCGACGCCATAGATTCTATTTTGGAGAAGATGAGTAAATACGCCGCACCCATAGCCGCCCCTGACGATGATCCTTACCATCCGGTCACCACTGCATTTTCCGACTGTGTCATGCGTATTAGCTTCACAGACTCTAAAGCAAACTCCGACTATCAAATAGGTCTACTATTCTACGAATTACTTGCGTTGGTACATGCACAGAGTGAGTTGATAGACAACGATGTGATCGTGCGCGGCGCTGTTGCATTCGGAGATATCTCCTATAAAAATGAGCGTGTGTTCGGGCCAGCGATGGTTGACGCGTATGAGCTTGAATCAAGCAAAGCTGTATTTCCTAGGATCATCATCAGTCCTACCTGGATGGACGTCCTGAAATCTGATCGTCTCATACGCTCGAAAAATCACACATTGAAGGAAGAGCTGATCTATATCAACAAGCTGATTAGAAAGGATGAAGATGGCCTCTATTTTATCGACTACATCCGAGCTATCCGCAGCGAACTCGATGACCCAGAAGCGGGCTATATATCATTTTTAAAAAGGCATCAACGCTTAATCAAAAACAATCTAAAAAAACATGTAACCCAAGAGAGGGTGCTAGAGAAATACAAGTGGCTTTCGCGTTATCATGATGAGCTAATCAATGAACTTAATGAAGATTTCTTAGAATATTATGGACACTCAAAGAAATCTTTGCTGACAGCGGATCCAGAATAAATCATCGGATTGTCGTCACGGTGGTCTTGAGCACTATCCATCAGCAAATAGAGCAGAGAGCAGCCGCAACGTACTTGACAGAAGGGGACTGCCAGATTTTTTGTGTACGGGCGGTTAACGCCCGTCACTTGACGGACACTTAGAGTTGACGCATCAGCTCTCGAACCAGTCGCTCGAACTCCTCCACCGAGGAGGCCTTGGCGTCCAAAGGCCGGATACGTATGAGCTTAGTGTTGGCCGCGCGAAAAATGGCGTCCTTCAGCTGGTCATTCGCTTGAGCCTGGGGATCATCGTGGAAGCTGCTGTCCAGCTCAATGAAGTACTTAGGCACGTAGCCACTGCCGACATCGAATACGACGCTATCGACTATCCCCCGGAAGAAGTATGACCGGGCCGGCTCCAACAGCTGTCCCTTGATGGCCTGATAATCCAGAACGCAGCTCAAGGCGACGTTAGGGTATGGGTGGTAGGTCGGGAAGACCCGCCGCACCGCCTCATAGAAATTCTCTTCCTGCTTGGACTTAAACAGTCGGATGGTCTTGGGCTCTCCTGGTGTCACTTCCGTTGCACGGACGGTCATATTCGTCCGCAGGCTCGCTGAAACTGCTTCCGGCTTGGCTCGGAGGAAGGACTGGATGATTTCTTTGGCCAGCGGGCGGTGCTGGTGGGTTTGAGCATAGTTGAGCAGCGCTGTGTGCTTGGTCTCTTGCATCAGCTTCAGTCGTTCGTCAACGAAGCGATCCACAAAGCCCTGGCTGAAACCATGCTGGTTGAGCTCAATGATCAGGTTGGTGTATTCGAACTGCCTGGAGCGCTCAGCAGGTGGCAGTGGCTCAGCAAACGTGAAGAATTCCGACTCAAAGAAGCCGGTCATCTGCGTCAGATAGGGATCCTGCACCTTGGCTTTCTTCTTCTGGTAGATGATTTTGCCAATCGCCTCCCAGTCCTTCTGCGCCAATAACGTGAACCAGTGTTCTCTGTCTTCCATGGCTGCGCTCCACGCTCAATGCCGGACGTCTGGTTAGGATAAGTCCGGGTTTGAAGCGCGTCCAACATCAGCAAGGGAGAAGGCTTCGTGGAGGGGGTGAGCTCACAGCCGCAACCCGTCCTGTACAACCTCAAGTTCGGCCTGGCACGTCGGCCAACGCATCACTCGGCGCCTTAGACGTCTTGCTCAACGAACAGCCAAGCTCTTGCTCAATGTGGCTGAAGACCCTCTCCAGCCCCCGGTGCGACCCTGATGCTTGTAACGACTCTACCAGTGCCAACAGCTCGCGCCCTTCAGCTTCAGACATTTGAATGTCGCAATAAACAGCGGAAGATTTTCCAATCAGTGCTTGGAGACCACCCTTCTCCGACACGTCGTATGGTTGCGAGTAATCGACGTCGATGACACCTTCAGGGAGCTAGTCAATCAGTCGAGCAGGTGCGACTCGTCGAAATCCCTGGCCGAACAACACGTAAATCGTGTCGGTTGTTTCAAAGATACCGCGCCCGTCGTATTCGATGGCCTGGCTGCTTTTGATCGACACACCTTTCTGGAATCGACCAGTACTGTGAAATTCAACGTAGTGGGCAAACAGCACCAGCGGTAGCCGAGGTTGTCCAGAGGAGGAACAAGAATCACGGCTGAGCTGATCCTCTAAACAGGTGGCACTGCCACTGGCGGGCTCGCGCCCCTCACTCGCAACATCCAAAACGATCCATGAATAGACAGCGCAATGCGGCTTCGCGCTACGGGATCCAAGGGCCATCAGAGTCGAGACATCACTTGCTGACTCACCCTCAAGCAGCTCACCTTTGAGATTTAGCAATTCATAGAATTCCGGCGTGCGCATTTGAGCCTCCCCCCCGTTTGATCGAAATTGAACATCCCATGCATATCTGCGCTCCTGCATTCCTGTCGGGATCCCTGCGAACCGACTCAATGCAAAGCGCCACCCGAGAGAAGGATTGGCCAAAACAGCCTGATCTGGCCCAGAAATGGATTTCCCTCTTCATGAACCAGAAGGTGGTAACTGCCCGAAAGGCCAGAGCTATCGTCCAACCTCGCTCTTCCAGCAGTCGCATGATTTGCGACGTCCGGATCAGACATCCGTCTTGGAATCTACCGCTCAGATGCATGTACACCCCGCCAACTATGCACGGGTATTCAACCTGGGGCATGCACAAATATGCGCCTACTGGTGTCGCAAATTTTAATGCAGCGGCGGCCAGAACCTAGGGAGGCCAATTAACCACAACCACCATCAGATATGACCCTTAGTCACGTGCTCCGAGACTAGGACGTAATGATCCTGGCCATCGAATGTTTGAACCAGCTTGAAAGCACCTTTCGATGAGATTTCTCGCACCGCTGGAGTCGCGACCGTCACACCATCCTCAGCCAAGCTTCCGGGGCGTCTGAAGTAGGCGATAGCGGCATATCGATCGCCAACCTTGGCGGCATCTGTGAGAAAGGCATCCACAAAAACACCCCACTCCTGAGCCATCGCCTGAGCAACCTCCCTCGGCAGCACTGCGCCTTTGATACTGCCGCGATGAAGTGTGCGGTCTGAGAGAAGAACAACGTTTGATTTCAAAGCACCTGCGCTCCTCACAGTTCGATCACAAAAGCAGGGTTGAAACCTGTGGACTCTCTAGGGTAACCACGCGGGTTTGACACTACCCTGCAGCCGGCCAGCTCAACGTCGGCGAATTCGTGAGTGTGCCCAAAAACCCAAAGATCAACCTTCTCGATCAGCTGCGGCCAGTTGTTTGCGTAGGCCGCATTCAGATGACCGTAATGCTTGCCTCCAACAACTACCGGCGACGGCGCGTGATGAGTGACAACAATCGTCTTGCCGTCAAATGGCTTTTCGAGCTCTGCGGCCAACCAAGTCTTGGCTATGTGATTCCGGGCGATGAGATCTGCGGGCCTGAGCCGTCGGTAACCTGCATCGATGCGAATGTAGTTGAAGTCATTCATACGCTCCCAGGCCACCCTCGATGCTGTAATTTGGTCGCCCGTGGAGCTGAAATCAGTCCATCCCGTCGTCCCTAGGATCCTTACGCCATCAAGAACAAAGACGTCGTTTTCGAGAACATGAACGTGAGGCTGGGCTGCGTCCCTCATCTTCTTAAGCGTGCGATCGACGTGACCGTCAAAAAATTCATGATTTCCGCAGACGTACGCAACGTCACAGTTGAACGTCGCATTCGCCCACGCAACGCCTCTGGCCTTTTTATCGATGTCCCCTCCAAGGATCACCAGATCTATGGACGGATCCAAGGCCGGCGGATCAAACAAATGGAATTCATTGTGAAGGTCTGAGACGACATACAGTCGCATGGCTGGCTAAACTCGATTTAGGTGTTTATTGGCGTTTGCGGGTGGGGCTTTAAGGGCTCGACGGGCTCGATGCTTGCGGAAAAAATGACAAGACGTGAGCGCTCGGGTAGCGAAAAAGCCCGAACGGTTAAATATATAGATTTGTTCGATCATGATCAAACGCGGCATATCGTCAGCTTTGGGTAGGCTGAATGTCGATTCAGAATAGTTTCGCAGCAGCATTGCGATGGATTCGTGTGTCCCGAGGACTGACGCAGAAAGATGTGAGTGGCAACGTCGCTGCGTCGCACATCAGTCAGCTAGAAGCTGGGAAAACCAGTCCGACCATAAAGGTCGCTGGAGACCTCGCCGCCGCACTCGGCCTCTCACCTACCGCACTACTCGCCACGGCTGCGGCTGCTGATTTAGGGATCACGTCACGAGCTGTGCTGATGCAGGCTATTGATGAGTTGGAGCGCCTTGGCTTAGTCGACACCGTTCCCCCGGCATCTGCACAGAGCACTGATAACCCTCACCCCACCAGCGCCAAGGCTGGGCTCACACATGCGCAAGTCCAAGAGTTAAAAGCCCAGGGGATGACGCAGGTAGAGGTTGCAGGAAATCTGGGGATTCCGAGGTCGACTGTTCAGCGCCATTGGCACTGACTCACCAAGCAAGTAATTGTTGGCCTGAGGATGAGCTGGCTCACAGCTTTGACGTAGGGCGTCCGGCGAGCAGCATGGCCCGGTAATCTTGAATGCATATCACGCTGCTTGCCGCATCGAATCCAGGTCGCTCACCGCAATGCTCGGCGATTGTTTGATACAGAGCCTTCGACAACGCCAACGCATGCCCCGAGCTCTCGCCTGCTGCAAGGTTGGGCAGGTTCATCAGGATAGCGTCGTACAGCGCAACAGCGGCTTCTTCATCCGGGCTGCCAAGCTCTTGCACGTGAGGATGTGGGCGAGCTGCACGTTCGCGCATCACCGCCATCGACTCCTCATTGATTTGCAGTAGAGCGGCGCGCGCAGCTTCAGAGAAATCAAAGCTCTCTTCGTATGCAAGGTCTGTCAGGGCACACAAGCCACTGAGGGCACCGTGGACATCGGACTTCTCCGTCTCACCGCTTCGATCAGCATCAAGCTCACGTAGGTACTGGAGCTGTCGCTGAGCGACGTCTACAAGTGCCATCTCCCACCGCTTAGCCTGTTCGGGTTGCTTATCCATCAGCGCGACTCATCATTTAGAAATTCACGCGATGCTACTACATAGTGGCTAGCACGTTAGATCAGCACACCGAACGGGCCTCTGACCCACTCTAGATCTAATCAGCACGCTATCCCCGTCCTAAGCAGTCATTGACATCTGACCGGCTAATACTCGAATTGCTCAAGCCCGGCTGCAAGCCAATGCCCGCCACCTGTCTGGTCGGCTAGGGCTGAAATCTACGGCTTCCTGCCTCGCGCGGCGAACGCCCTCAACGATGACGCGAATCTGGGGGGTAACTTCCGAGGGATCGATGTAATACGGGTAATTGCAGTCCTCCTCATCAAAATTGAACAACAGGGTTGTATCCCCTTCCACCTCCCTCTCTTCTCCTTGATATTCAACCGTCACGAGCTCCCACATATAGCTTTGTTCATCTTCGAAAAATTTCAAAAGTTTTCTGCTGGCCCTGTAGACCATCCTTAGATATCCCAAGACTGAAATACGCGGCAGGTGTCGTGCTATATCGTTCATCAAGGAAAACCCTTGCTCCATTATAATCGGATCTTGGCTATCAACGTCTTTAACGGCAACGTCATAGGTTCTATACACTCGTAAAACCTGCTCAAACGTCTCGATAAATTTACCCAACCCATCAAGCACTTGCGCCGCCACTTTTCCATCCGGGACAAGGTTAATCAGATCATCAATATTGACGGAACGTAATAATCCCTCAACAGCATCTCTAGAATCACGCCTATCTGGCAGCACATCTAGACGATTTTCCAGCGCGTCCATGGTCTCAGCTAGAAAACCAACATCCAGCGTAGGAAGGTAGGGGTACTGGTGGATCACGGGATGAGCCACTCCCCATTTCCACATTAGAAAATTACTTTTGAATAAGTAAGCCTTTATTTCTCGCCATCCCATGATGTGCAGCATTGGGTAGCCCTCACCAGATCCAATGGCAGCTTCTGAGTCGCCAGGCTGTACGGTCACACTACGCAGATTCTCCCTAGTTATCCATTCTTGTAACTTCTTGGGTACACCATCGCGTCCTAGCAGAAAGAAGTAATGAGAAACTGGCCTACCAAAATCCTTGAACTTATAAAATTCTTTCTCAAGATGAGAAATGTTGGTGTCCTCCTTGTTTTTGCATTGCGCTGCAGCCATAGTGGCTGGATCATAAATATCAACACCTTCCTGTGAATCACCATTGACCCCGTGCGCAGCCATTCGTGCGTACGGCGCTCCAATGATAGGAAATCCCCCCTTGCTCAGCACATGTTCGAAGATGTCTAAGCAGAGGTCTTCAAACCCTTCACCGCACTTCGGAGCAACGTAGTTATCTAGCTTACTAGCAACAGCGCTGGACAGCATCTTCATCACTATTCCCTGTTAACTTAATGAGTTTTCAACATAGCCTGCGCCTATAAATTGGGCATGCGCAGAATAGATATCAACCACCCCCAAAGCTGACCTAGATGGAGCACGTTGGCATCCAAAACGCTTAACGTAATTAAGGTGGCGAACGATCACAAGCTTTCTCCACTATGACTACAGTAAGCGGCTTTATGGAGATGAGGCTGAAATTTACCTGAGCTGAATGATCTCGTCTTCCATACCATATGGCCACACTTGGACATGACGCCTGCTGCACTCTGGTTAGCTGGTGGGGAGAGCCTACCCAACGCATAGGGACGAACTGATCAGACACATGCCGTGGGTGGCAAGCGCTTCAGGGATATGGGGCGCTGTAGAGCCGAACCCTGCGAAGGGCAGCATCAAGAAGACTAGCAGTGCTCACTACCGCAAGATGTCATCGATTGCGCTGTGCCAGATAGACTGGTCACCCTCCATTCCCCATCAGATGCACGGCTAAGGGTCTTCCAGGAAAAAGCGGAGGTAGAGCAAATGCAGGAGCAGGAGCAGGAGCAGGAGCATCAAAGCCAAGGCAAAGGCGTAGACTGGGGTTACGCAGTTTGACAAGAAATAAGTGGTTTCAGGGATTGTGGGAAAACGTGGAATTCGTCGAAGATCAGCAGGCCCACGCCGTCGAGTGCCGGGTCATCCTGCAAGCGACGGGTGAGGATGCCTTCGGTGACCACTTCAATCCGTGTATTGGGGCCGACTTTGCTGTCGAGACGGATGCGATAGCCGACGGTTTCACCGACCTTTTCGCCCAGCTCACTGGCCAGCCGTTCGGCGGCAGCACGCGCCGCCAGGCGCCTCGGTTCGAGCATCAGGATGGTCTGCCCGGCCAGCCAGGGCTCGTTCAACAAGGCCAAGGGCACACGGGTGGTTTTACCGGCGCCGGGCGGTGCTTCCAGCACGGCTTCATGGCGATTCGCCAAGGCGTCACGCAGGGCGGGTAAAACATCATCGATCGGCAACGAATTCATACTGGCTCCAAAGCAGAGCGGCGAGTATAACGGCGAACTGCCGGATGCCGGTGCTGGTCTCACAAGCACCCCGCCCTTTCGCGGTGGATGCGCTCAAAGGTGGGCGCTGGCTTATAGTTTCGTATCAACCGTGTTCAGGAGAGTCTTCATGCGTATCGCTTCCCGTGTCATTGGCGGTGTCCTCGCCGTCACCCTGCTGAGCCAGTTGACGGCCTGCGGCTCGATTTTCTACCCCGACCGCCGCGGCCAGATCGACGGCAAGATCGACCCGGCGATTGCCGTGCTCGACGCCGTGGGCCTGCTGTTCTACGTGATCCCTGGCCTGATCGCGTTCGGCGTGGACTTCGCCACCGGCGCGATCTACTTCGAACCGGGCAAGACTGCCCAGGTCGCCCCGGAAAAACTCCACGAGGCTATCGGTGCCGACGGCAAGGTCGACAACGCCAAGCTGCAAAGCATCATCCAGAAGGAAACCGGCCGCAGCCTGCCGCTGGATGACCCGCGCATGATCCAGTTCAAGGGCAGCGTGCAACAGCTCGCGTCCCTGGGCCTGCAACCCGCTGCCTAAGGACTGCCCATGACCACCAGCCCCGAACACGCGCGGCTCCTGCGCCTGGCGACCCGCGCCTCGGTGGGCGTGGCCTGTGCGCTGATTATCACCAAGGCCATCGCCTGGTGGCTCAGTGGCTCGGTGAGCATGCTCGCCGGGTTGACCGACTCACTGCTCGACGGCGTGACCTCGCTGCTGAACCTGCTGGCCGTGCATTACGCCCTGCGCCCGGCCGATGACGATCACCGTTATGGTCATGGCAAGGCGGAATCGCTGTCAGGCATGGCCCAGGCGCTGTTTATCGGCGGCAGTGCGGTGCTGATCGCGTTCCAGGCCTACGAGCGCCTGCAACGCCCGGAACCAGTGGGCGCGCCGTGGCTGAGCATTGGTGTGATTGTGTTTTCCCTGGTGCTGACCGTGGCCTTGCTGATGCTGCAACACCGGGTGGTGCGCGAAACCGGCTCCAACGCGGTACGCGCGGATTCTCTGCATTACCGTTCGGACCTGATGCTCAACGGCAGCATCCTGGTGGCACTGGTGTTGGCGGGCATGGGTTTTCATCAGGTCGACGCCTGGTTCGGCCTGGGCATTGCCGCCTACATTTTGTGGAGTGCGATCCAGATCGCCCGGGAAAGCTTCGCGGTATTAATGGACGAGGAGCTGCCGCCGGAGGTCAGCCAGCATATGCTGGAACTGGCGCGCGGCGTGCCCGGCGTGCTGGGTGCGCATGATTTGCGCACGCGAATTTCCGGCAGCCACTGGTTTGTGCAACTGCACCTGGAACTGCCGGGGGATTTGACCCTGTCAGTCGCCCACGGCATCAGCGACCAGGCCGCCGATGCCATTCACCAAGCCTACCCGCGTGCCGAAGTACTGGTACACGCGGACCCCGCAGATCAACCCCAAGAAGCCAGCTATAAGCTGTAAGCCTCAAGCCTCAAGCCTCAAGCCTCAAGCGTGAAGATTGCGGCTTGAAGCTTGAAGCTTGCGGCTTATAGCTTGCGGCTTGCAGCTTGCAGCTTGCAGCTTATCAATACTGCACTTGATACCCGCGACTGCTCAGGCAGTTGCCCTGTGCCTGGCGGTAGGTTTGCACCACCGCCGGGTCGGGCGCGTAGGTGACGGCCTGCGGGTCGAAGCCGCTTTGCTGCACCGCCCAGCGATAACAGTCATAACCGTCCTGCTGCACCTGGGCCGGTGACTGGCCATTCGCGGGGTAGGCCACCACGTCATACCCGTTGCCTTGCGGCGCCGGCTGCGGCCCAGGCACTGCGGTCGGCGGTTGCACCACCACGTATTCCTGGGAGGTGCTTTCATAGGTGTAGTAGGCACCGGCCGCGAGGAAAAACAACGCGCTGCCCACCCACACTTCGCGCGCGTAGTCCGGCAGGTAGCGCACGCGGATCCCATACGGCGGCGTTACCACCACGTAGCGCGGGCCTTGCGGGCGATACCAGTAGCCGCCGGAGAAGAAGTAATCCTGGCCACGGTACGGCACGCGGTAATTGCGGTCGGGAAAACGGTCGACGGTATAACCGGGACGATATTGCGGGCCGGGCCCCCAACCATTGCCATGCCCGTCGGGACGACCCGGCCAGCGGTTGTCATTCGGGTGGCCGTTGTTGAAGCCACCACCCGGACGTGGGTCGGGACCATTGCCGGCCTGCCAGTGCTGGTTGCCATCATTGCGACGTGGGATGTCTTGGTAGTTGCCCTGGCGCGGTTCCTGGGTCTGGCGCACGGTATCCGGACGCCCCTGGATCGGCAGGTTATTCGCCGGCTGCGGCGCCGGCCGAGGCTGTTCAGCCCCTTGCGGGCGACCCTGCCATTGCCCGCCACCGTGCGGCTGCTGCTCGGCGCGATCAAAATGCGGATTCTGGGGACGCGGCTGGTTGTTCTCGAAGTGCTGGTTCTGCGGACGCGGCTGAGTGTTTTCCGGCCGTGGTTGATTGTTCTGCGGGCGAGGCTGGTTGTTTTGCGGTCGCGGCTGTTCGTTACCTTGCCGACCGCCTTCCGGCCCTCGTTCATGCTGACCGCCGCCTTCAGGGCGCGGGTCGTCTGCCATCACTTGCGTGCCGACGGTCACCATCAGCAAACCTACACCTGCCATACGCCAGATGCGCTTCATGCTATTCCTCACTGCGGATAAGGGCCTAGAACGTCCGGCCTCATAGATAAGACTGGAAAAGCCGCGCCCGGTTCTGAGACAGGTTATCAGTCACGAGAACAATTTTCTCAAGGCAAAAGAAAAGGGGTGACCCGTCGGCCACCCCTTGAGAACTTCGTCCTGGCTCAACGCTTTTGACGTTGGCTCACCTCACGCCGTCTTGTGGACAGTGTGCAGCCTGGAGGCCAACTCAACCCTGCTGGGGTGGCGGCCGCAGCGGGCCTGATTGGGCGAGCTGCTGTGGACTGTTGTCCAGGCGGTGATTCTGTTGATAACGATACCCGCCAACGTCCGACAGATGATTGCGAAGATTGCGTCAATAAACAGTGCTTGCGC